>Ga0224558_1000046_pt1 | contig 136057 bp, 103 predicted proteins | sample 714S32024metaG_FD_180682 | JGI IMG/M metagenome (GOLD analysis project Ga0224558, IMG submission 180682) | Peat soil microbial communities from Stordalen Mire, Sweden - 717 S3 20-24 | ecosystem: Environmental > Terrestrial > Soil > Wetlands > Peat | place: Sweden: Norrbotten County, Stordalen... | reverse complement strand
AACTACAAACAGTTCCGCCGCCTCGCCGACCAGTGGATCGGTTCAGCCCTCAAACTGGCCCGCTTGGAGTTGGAAAAATGACCCTTTGAGACTAGCTTTCGGACGGAAAACGTACCACTCTCCAGTATCCACTCAAGCCCCATGAACTGCTGCGGGACAGCACTGACCGCAAAAACTCGGGCGTATTTGCTCAACTTGAGAAACTTTCCGCTAATTATCCCGACGCACCCGTGTGGGTATTGGATACACGCGGGCAAGTGCGACCAACGACACTCAAAGACATGATTTCTGGCGGCAAGGAAGCGATCCATGAAGTTACCGTAATTCTGCCCCCAAGCGTTGGCGGACTGAGTTCCACAGGCACTCTCGATGGCGGGGCCGAACCCGATGACACCATCAAATACGACGTGGCCGACATGTGGTTTTCTGACAAGGAAGAAACCGTGAAACGTCGCATTCGTGTGTGGGACAATGACCCGCAATTCGACGAGAAAACGCGGGGCATGCGGTTGGTACGCGTGCCGTTGGACACCAGACCCGATGCCGACGAGAACGAATCCGAGCCTGCCGGTCATCGCTATTGGAACTGGTACACCAAGCCGCGCTCGGCGGACGACGATCTATCCAAGACGTGTACGACGCCGATCAAATGGCAGCACCATACCGACGACGTTACGGAAAGGACTCAGGAAATCATCAAGACTTTGAACCTGCCGGGCGAGCTTCCGAATGCGATGCTGCTCGCCGCTAAATTCCATGATTTGGGAAAAAGGCGTGATGTCTGGCAGCGGAGCATTGGCAATCCGAATCCTGCCAACTGGCACGCCAAGTCAGGAAAACCGTGGAAACCCAGCGACATTTGTCCGGACTACCGTCACGAGTTCGGCTCGTTGCTGGATGTGGAAGACGAACCGGAATTTAAAAAATTGATCGACAAAGACATGCAGGATTTGGTTCTGCACCTGATCGCGGCGCATCATGGTCGAGGACGTCCGCACTTTCCGCTCGATGAAGTTCTCGAACCTGAACCGAAAGGAAAGGACGTTACAAAGATTGCCTCCGAAGTGCCACAGCGATTTGCCCGCTTACAGCGCAAGTACGGCCGCTGGGGTCTGGCATATCTGGAATCGCTGCTTCGCGCCGCCGATTACGCCGCTAGTGCAGATCCTTCCGAAGCCACCCCAAAGCAACTGGAGGAACAGTCGTGAACAATCTTGAACCGACAATCCGGCTCAATGTCAATGTTGCTAATCCTGGACAATTCTTCGCTTGTTGCGGGCTGTTAGAACTCGCTTACAGAGTGTACGGACAGGCCGAAGGATGGTTTAGCGATGAACAGTTTCGCATAGCATCTGTCGGCGATATGAAGGCCTTGCTTGCCATTCTGATAATGGATCCGCCTGACGAAATCACAAAGGTGGCCAACGGGATAAACGTAAAGCCACTGATCGCTCCACTTCAATTCTCCTTCGACGGAGGAGCCACCAAGCAGATTGTACTTGACGCATGGATGACGATCAAAGTTCAGAAAAACACGGTGATTGCGGCTCCAAATCCACCATGGAATTTCTGGTCCGGACAACAAACGTCGTTCCGCATTTGGCGCGACCTGCGAGCCGCCCTTGTGGTGCAGTTACGCAACATCGCTTCGGATGATTACCAGAACCTCTTTGCTCATCGCGTCCCACTCTCGGGCCGGTTCGGGTTCGACCCGGACGCCGCATGGAACGCTCTTGATCTCGGTTTCTCTCCGAATGATCAGAAAATGGAAGTGGCATCATCCCCTGCCATTGAGATGCTCTCCGCAATCGGCATTCAGCGATTCCGAGTTGCGACCGAAGACAAGAATCAGTCGTTCGTGTACGCGACCTGGGGAGAGCCGCTCGCTCCGTCGGTCGCTGCTGCAGCAGCTAGCGATATCATTACCGTCCCTCCAACAAAACGTTTCCGAGGTCGAGTTGTCAGCCGCGGTAGTTACGCGGCGCTCGGCCAATCAACCCTCATCAACGAAAAATCATATGAATGAAGAAGTAACAAAGTTCGACAGTTGGTTGCGGGACGATGGTCCCGTAGCGCTTATCATTAAGCAGCCGCTTGCACCGGTAGATGACGAAGACCCGGTCATTTTTCCGCCGACGTATCCGATAACAACATTCAAGAGCCGCGTTCATACGATTCGTGACGGAGACTACCGCGTCTCGGTCGAACTTCCACCGGACACGAAAGCTGATAAGAACCAGAAGGAACAAGATCAGAAACCCGGCTATAACATTGACCGCTTCCCTAACGACACAAACTCGTGCGAGATCGACAGTCCGCAGTCCCAGAGTAATCGGATCGAGCCAAGATTTAAGAAGATCAAGGGCGGCAATCTCGTGCCGCAGATCGAAATCCAAGTAGGCAATCAAACCGTGAATTTGCTTGATGCTGGTCATCGTGCGGCGGATGCGGTTGTGAGAATGTCCTCGCTGGCGGACAAGTTCCACGGAGCGTTCGTTGCCGCGAAATCTCGCAACTACTTCGAGCTGGCAAAATACGCACCGACATCCTTGGTTTTCGGCGTGTGGGATTCGCGTTCCACCTACGAGAAGCGCCAGCGAATTTTGAAAGCCCAGATTCGGGCCAGCAACGTAATGGAGCGAAGCAAGTCCGCGCAATACACGCCAGCTGTGGATTACATCGGCACGAGTGCTGTTGGAGAAGAAGTCGAAAAAGAAGAGGCAGGGACGAATAACCTGTCAGCCGAAGGGATGAAGCACGCGCTCAGCACACAGACAGTCGGCGGCGTGATGCTGACCTCGGGAAGCAAATTGGTTCGCACCGTGAATGTGAATCTTGCGTCAATACGGGAACTTCGTGGGGCGACTGACCCGCAGACAAAGGTTTTGCAAGAGTACGTTCTGGGCCTCGCACTTGTAGCGGCCACCTCAGAACCGGACCTCAATCTCCGCGAGGGCTGCAATCTTAGATTCAAAGGGGAACAATCCACGACGCTTGTGTATCGAAAGGGTGAAGACAAGTCGGTGACCATGAAGGCAGTTGAAGATTTCGCCGAAACTGCAGCCAAGGCATTCTTCGAGGTTGCTGGCATCGTTTTCGACAAGAAGGATTATCGAGATGCGATATTCGAAACTTCGGTCGCTGAGAAATTCCTAAGCAAACCGAAGGCGGATCGAGATAAGATTTCAAGGCTTGGCCCAATCACCGCCGCAACGCTCAAACGCTTTGAAGAACAAGGAAAGAAGCCGTTCAAGCCCGTCTCTGAGGCTATCAAGTCAGTGAAAAAAAAGCTGGGCCAAGGCCCGAAACGGGGTCAGCCCCCAGCGAAGAACATCGAGGCTTTGCTCGACCTGACCAACGCGCTTAAGGCCATTTCAGAGAATGCAACGCTTCCAAACGAAGTACAGGAGTTTGCAAAAAAATTGCTCGAGTTGTCAGAAAACCACGAAGATTCGCATTCTGCGGTGAAGGAAATCGAGATGAAGGTCAAAGCGTTTAAAAAAGATGCGAAGGCAGCCTCTGGATTGACGGCGACTACCCCTGCTTCTGCCGAGGCTACCTAATGCAATACCTTCTCATAACCGTGTCCTGGCTGGATGAACGTTACCACGGCCTTCTTGGTCGTGAGGGTCCGCCTGAGTGGCCGCCTTCGCCGTTTCGATTGTTTCAAGCACTGGTTGCTGGAGTGGCGCGACGGAACGAATTGGACGGTGACGTTGGCAAGGCGCTTGAATTTTGGCTGGAACGGCGAAGCCGCGAGCAATCACCTCTTATTTGCGCTCCGCGTGTGTGTGCGGGACAAATCGTTACCCGTTTCGTCCCCAACAACGACGGCGATAAGAAGCCTGACCGACAGGATCGTCTGACCGCAAAAACATCAAGGCCGACGGTCATGCTTGATTCGCCCCGAGTGCATTATCTCTGGCCAGTCACGGAAGAAGACATCGGGAAGGCTCGCCAAGTTTGTCAAGCGGCCAAGTATCTTAGCATCCTTGGCTGGGGCGTTGACATGGCGTACGCGGACGCCCAATTGATTGACGAAAGCGAAATCAACAGGCTCTCAGGCGTCCGATGGCGTCCGAAGCCCGAGGCGGTGCGAGACGTTGGAATGCTCCGAATCCCGAAAGCGGGTTCGCTTAAAGACTTGAATTGCGCTCATCAATCGGCGTTGGCCCGCATCCAACACGGAAAACCGCTCAACAGCGTTATGAAACCAACGGTCTTTGACTCTGTCTTCTACGAATCTAAAGAACGACTTCTTGGCCGTCCCTATGTTGTCTTCGAGCTTCGGAACGACAACGGAACACGTTTTGGCTACTCACAGTCACGCCTTATCCACTTGGTTGGAATGCTTCGGCACTTGGCAAAAGGGCTTATGGAAAAGTCGCCACCCGAAGGCATCGCAAACCCGGATGCCTGGGTTCGTTCGTACATTCTCGGTCATCGTGATGCAGGATCGGAGATTCATCGGCAGTTGTCGTATTTGCCCCTGCCGTCAATCGGGATGGAGCATACCGATCCGGCGGTTCGGCGCGTGATGATCGCCGCGCCTCTTGGCGATGATCGGCTGTTGCATCACCTCGCAAAGGTGATCGGGGGGCAAAAACTAAAACCCACTCCCGAAACGAACATCGCGCAACCGCCAACGCTTGTACACACCCGCGACGATAGGGTTGCACAATGCTACCTTGAACCCGCCACAGAGTGGGCAAGCGTTACGCCCGTGATTTTGCCGGGTCACAACGACCACAAGCCGGAAAAAACACGCAAGCTCATCGAAAAGGCGCTTGAACAATCCGGCATCGAACAGCCCTGCGAGTTCGTGTGGAGCGCCGTGTCGTGGTTTCCTAAATCCCTCTCGGCGCACAAGTATGACCGGAATAAGAAACCGACTGGCTATATCCGGCCCGATCATCTCCTAGACAAAACCGCCATTCACCTGAGGCTGCGCTTTGACGACGGCTTGAAAATGCCGGGGCCCCTGGTGGTTGGCGCGGGGCGGCACTGTGGCTTCGGCTTGCTTGCATCCGTTATGGGGTAAACCAAATGGAACTCCTGCTTCGCTTAATTATGAATTTGGGAGTCGCGCAACTCGACGAAGGCAACTCCGCCGCGTCCATCCGCAACCAATCGAACTTATGAACGACCAAGACCCATCGGTTCCGTCCGAAAATCGTTTGAGTGAAACGGAATCGTCACCGATGCCGAGGGGTCTTTCGCCTAGTGCAGGCGGGGTTAGATTGGGCGGCGAACGGGAGGCACCTCAGAAAACCGGCGAGCCGAAACCGGTGAAGATTGTATTGCGGATAGAAGCCGTTGAGTCACAACTGGCCAGCGTGGCACAACCTGCGGTCGAAACGCTGGCGCCCGCATTGCCGCAGTCCCCGCCATCGCCCCCTCGCCACGAGAACGAGCCGCAACAGTTTCCCGCTCGGATGTTGAACGAGTTTGTCTATTGTCAGCGGCTGTTCTATTACGAATTCGTCGAGGGTGTGTTTGTCGAGAGCGTTGATACGTTGCGCGGCGAGGCGATTCATAAACGCGTTGATTCGGGCAACGGCGCTTTGCCAAAAGCCAAACGGAAGACGGATGCCGACAAGGCAAAGACAGAAGCGGGAAAAGCGGCGGATGCTGAATCCACAAGCAAAGAGTCTGAAACAAAGAACGCCGAGCCCGAAACCATTCATTCGCGTTCCGTCCAAATGGGATCAGAGCGGTTGGGCGTCGTCGCAAAAATGGACTTGGTTGAGACGAAAACAGAGAAGGACGATTTGTTTGCCGCGTTGGAGGTCTGCCCGGTTGACTACAAGGCGGGTGCGCCCAAAGAGGGAGAGGAAGCAAACGAATTATGGGACACCGACAAGATGCAGCTTGGATTGCAGGCGCGTCTCCTGGCAAAAACCCTGACAGGCGAAATTGCTGAGTACATTCCATTGTTGACCAGGTGACCCATGAGAACTACGTATTTGGTGTGCTACGATATTGCTGACGACAAACGGCTGCGGAAGGTTTTCAAGACCTGCAGCAATTTTGGCGATCACCTGCAATTTTCGGTGTTCGAGTGCGACCTGAACCCGTCGGAGAAAGTTGAGCTGGAATCAGCTTTGACCGAAATCATCAACCACGATGAGGATCAAGTAATTTTTGTTGGGCTGGGACCAGCGGAAGGGCGAGGGGATCGGGTAATTACGGCATTGGGATTGCCGTATGTGAAACTGGACGCGCCGTGTTATGTGGTCTGAGCCTTTGGTGTTCTTTGATAATTGAACCCGCGAGAGGCGAGGTGACGCGGAAACCCCCTCTGGCGCTCGCATGACGTAAACGCTTGATTTTGAACAAATAGTGTGAGACTGGTTAACGGCAAGAAGAGAAGGGTAACGCGAGGGACGCAGGCAATCGCAATTCAATTGTTGCGAGCCTGTGCCGGAAAGGGTTACAGGAGAGGCCATTCCGCGCCCGCGCGGGCGCGGCCCCGTTGAAGCGAGTTCGTCAAGTTGCAGCACAACACCGGGACGAACATTCCGCGCCCGCGCGGGCGCGGCCCCGTTGAAGCAAGTTGCTTGACACGACGTTGAAATCCAGGCGGGGCCATTCCGCGCCCGCGCGGGCGCGGCCCCGTTGAAGCATCGGCGGTCCAGTGCCTGGCGGCGCGCTCGGTCGCTCATTCCGCGCCCGCGCGGGCGCGGCCCCGTTGAAGCACCTGGCTTTGAAGATTGGCCGGTTTTAGCTCGTAAACATTCCGCGCCCGCGCGGGCGCGGCCCCGTTGAAGCAGCCACTTAGACAGCGCGGACGGTGAAATGCCGAGTTCCATTCCGCGCCCGCGCGGGCGCGGCCCCGTTGAAGCGTGACGTTGATGCCATCGGCCGCCAGCCATTCAATGCACATTCCGCGCCCGCGCGGGCGCGGCGCTTTCAACCTGGAAAATCCCGGCGATACGTTTCTGGATTTGCGCGGCTGGGGAAAAGGTGATTTGTGGGTCAACGGCCATTGCCTGGGGCGTTTTTGGGATATCGGACCGACGCAGACGGCTTACGCGCCCGGCTGCTGGCTGCGACCGGGCAAAAATGAAATTGTCATTCTGGATTTGCTCGGCCCGCGGCAATCGGGAATCGCCGGATTGGAGAAACCGATTCTCGACGCCCTTCGCCCGGAATTGGATTTTGCCAGTGTGCGCCGGCCCGCGGCGAGATTGAGTCTGGATTCCGCGACGCCGGTTTACAGCGCTTCCTTCGCGCCAGGCCCGGACACTCAGGAAGTAAAACTCAGCGCGCCCGCCAGTGGAAGGTTCTTCTGCCTCGAATCTCTAAACGCGCACGACGGCAGGCCCTTTGCCGCCGTGGCCGAACTGGATTTGCTCGGCGCGGACGGCAAACCCATCAGCCACGACGGCTGGACGATTGCTTATGTGGACAGCGAAGAACGGGCCGGCGAAGACGGTTCGGCTGAAAATGCGATTGACGGACAAACGGCCAACTTCTGGCACACCCAATGGAGCGCCGCGCAACCCAACCACCCGCACCAGTTGGTTCTCGACCTTGGAAAATCGCAAATCATTTCCGGCTTCCGCTATGTCCCGCGTCAGAGTGAAGGGGCTGGACGCATCAAGGACTACCGCATCTACGTTGGCGAAAACCTGGTCCGAAAGTAGCCCGCCCGTTGCGACGAGGCGAGTTTCGACCTTGTGGCTGTCCCAAAATATTCGCAGGTTTCTATTGACCCATCGGGCGTTTCATGGTTCACTCACTGGTTGTCAAATTGCTTGCCGGAAGGCATCAGGAGATTGCAGTCCCTTCCGGCAGGCATAAAACCATAGTGCGACGAATTTTAGCCAGGATGTCTATGCGCAAGAAAACCGTCTCTGTCGGTCTCGAATTGCTTTTCACATTACTCATGGCCGGTGTTCTTTCCAGCCGTGCCGCCACTTTCACCTGGGTCAACCCCAACAGCGGGGACTGGAGCAACCCCGCCAATTGGAGTTCATCCGGGGGGCCCGGCGTCCCTGGCGCGCAAGACACCGCCATCATCACCAATGAGGATGTGACCGTGACTCTCGATGGCGCCACGACTGTCGGCGGGATCATCCTGGGCAACGGCAGCGCGGGGGTGGTGACGCTCTCGCTGGCGGGCCGGACGCTCGCGCTCAACGGGCCGTTGACGGTCAATCCCAGCGGTTCTTTCACCGTGGATGGCGGCGAGTTGGTCGGCAACACCAACGCGGTGTTGAGCGGGGAGATTGGCTGGACCGGGGGCCTTCTTGGCGGGACGTTGACCCTCTCTGGCGATGCCACGCTGACGGCGGAAGGCGCTGGATACCTTGACATGCCCAATTGCACTTTGACGAACAACGGCACGGTGGAGTGGTCGAGCGGGGAGATTCGGGGCGGCCAGAACGGCACGGTCATTTACAATCACGGCCTGTGGGACGCGCAGAGCGACGAGAATTTAAACGGGGCCGATTACAATGGAAATGGCGTGGTGTTCAATAACTATGGCACTTTTCGCAAGTCGGGCGGCGCCGGCGAGTTTAACAATGCCACGGTTTTTACCTACAACGCTTTTTTCAACCAGGTCGCCGGCGTAATAGACGTGCAGAACGGCACCAACGGATTGGAATTGGCCCTTGAAGGCGGCGGCAGTTACACCGGAGGTTACATCACCACCAACCAATTCGGTCTGACCGTTTTGTCCGGCGCCAGCATCAACATCAATGGCGCCGCGACCGGTGCCAACACTTGGCAGGCTGGCGGCAATCTGGTCGGGACCAATGTGATCCGCGGCGCTTTGACCTGGGTGGCGGGCGTTTGGAACGGCGCGTCATCTGTGACCATTGCCCCCAATACCGAGCTGATTGTGGCGGGCGGTGGAGGCGTCAACGACATGCCTAACACGGTGGTGACGAACAATGGCACGGTGACGTGGTCGAGCGGGGAGATTCGGGGCGGCCAGAATGGCACGGCCATCTACAATTACGGGCTGTGGGATATGCAGAGCGACGAGTATTTAAGCGGGACCGATTACAATGGCAATGGCGTGGTGTTCAACAACTATGGCACGCTTCGCAAATCGGGAGGCGTCAGCGAGTTTAACAATGCCACGGTTTTCACTTACAATGTTGTGTTCAACCAGATCGCCGGCGTATTGGACGTGCAGAACGGCACCAACGGCTTGGAATTGGCGTTTCAAGGCGGCGGCAACTTCACCGGCGGTTACATCACCACCAACCAATTCGGCCTGACCGTCTTGTCCATCGGCGCTTTCAACATCAACGGCGCCGTGACTGGCACGAACACTTGGGAGGACGGCGGCAGCCTGGCCGGAACCAACGTCATCCGGGGCGCTTTGACCTGGGTGGGGGGCGTTTGGAACGGCGCGTCATCTGTGACCATCGCCCCCAATACCGAGCTGATTGTGGCCGGCGGTCAAGGCGTCAACGACATGCCCAACACGGTGGTGACGAACTATGGCACGGTGGCGTGGTCGAGCGGGACGCTTCGCGGCGGCCAGAATGGCACGGTCGTCTATAATTACGGGCTGTGGGACGCGCAAAGCGACCAGGTTTTCAACAACGCCTATGGCGGCAATGGCGTGGTGTTCAACAACTATGGCACTTTCCGCAAGTCGGGAGGCGCCAGCGAAATGAATGATGCCACGGTTTTTCAGGGTGGCGTTGTGTTCAACCAACCCGCCGGCGTGATCGACGTGCAGAACGGCACCAACGGCTTGGAGTTGGCTTTTCAAGGCGGCGGCAACTTCACTGGCGGTTACATTACCACCAACCAATTCGGCCTGACCGTCTTGTCCATCGGCGCTTTCAACCTCAACGGCACTGTGACTGGCACGAACACCTGGGAGGACGCCGGCAGGCTGGTCGGGACCAATGTCATCCAGGGCGCTTTGACCTGGGTTGGGGGCGACTGGAACAGCGCGTCATCGGTGACCATCACCCCCAAAACCGAGCTGATTGTGGCCGGCGGTGGAAACAACTTGGATATGGCCAACGCCGTGGTGACGAACTACGGCACGGTGGCGTGGCTGAGCGGGATGCTTCGTGGCGGGGGAAACGGCACAACCATTTATAATTACGGGCTTTGGGACGCGCAAAGCGACCAGGTTTTCAACAGCGCCTATGGCGGCTATGGCGTGGCGTTCAACAACTATGGCACTTTCCGCAAGTCGGGTGGCGCCAGCGAAATGAATACTGACACGCTTATCGCGGGCGGCGTTGTGTTCAACCAACTTGCCGGCGTGATCGACGTGCAAAACGGTACTAACGGTTTGGAATTGACGTTCCAAGGCGGCGGCAACTTCACCGGTGGTTACGTCACCACCAACCAGTTTGGCCTGACCGTCTTGTCCCTCGGCGCTTTCAACCTCAACGGCACTGTGACCGGCACGAACACCTGGGAGGACGCTGGCAATCTGGTTGGGACCAATGTGATCCGCGGCGCTTTGACATGGATCGGGGGCGTCTGGAACTATGCGCCGAATGTCACCATCGCCCCCAACAGCGATCTGATTGTGGCTGGCGGCGCGGCCAACATGGACATGCCCAATGTGGTGGTGACCAACAATGGCACGGTGGCGTGGTTGAGCGGGACGCTTCGCGGCGGCGGGAACGGCACGACGATTTACAACAACGGTGTATGGAATGCGCAAAGCGACCAGACTTTCAACACCGCCTTTGGCGGTTATGGCGTGGCCTTCAACAATTCCGGCATATTCCGCAAATCCGGCGGGACGAACACAACGGCGATGTCGATTACCTTTAACAATCAGGGCGGCGCCATGGAGGTGGACAGCGGCTGGCTATCGCTTGGCGGCAACAATTACTCGCAGGGCGGCGCGGGTTTGACCATGGATTTGGGCGGGACCAATTCGGGTCAGTGGGGGCAGCTTGATGCTGGCAGCGTTACCCTTGGCGGCCCGCTGAACTTGGGCGTGGTTGGCGGGTTTGTGCCCGTTTTGGGGAATCAGTTCCAAATCCTCGCCGCCTCCAGCTTGAGCGGGGCGTTTACCAGCACCAACATTCCCGGAGGCATTTCCGTCGTTTACACCAACAACACCGTGTTGCTGGTTGTCACGAACACCGTGGTGGGGCCGTTCCTCTCCTGGACGGCGCCGTCTCCCATTACCTACGGCACACCCCTGAGTTCGAACCAGTTGAATGCCACGGCCAGCGTGCCCGGCAGCTTTGCTTACACTCCGGCCAATGGCGCCGTCCTCAATTCGGGGATCAATACTCTTTCCGTGATTTTCAGCCCGTCGAACAAGGTTGAGTACAGCAGTGTGACCGACACCGTCAGCCTGGTTGTCTTTCCGGCGGCGCTCACCGTGGCCGCGAACAACGCGAACCGGGCGTTTGGCCAGTCCAACCCGGCGTTGACCGGGACCATTGTCGGATTGACCAACGCGGACAACATCACCGCGGCGTACACTTGCAGCGCGACCAGCACCAGCCCGTTTGGAACCTATCCGATCGTGCCAAGCCTGGTGGACCCATATAACCGCCAGACCAACTACGTCGTCAGCCTGGTCGATGGCACGCTTACCATCCTGCCGCAGAATTACGGCAACCTGGTGTTGGGCACACCCGATCTGCTGGGCTATTGGCCCTTCACCGCCGCCTCGCAGGCCAACAGCGCTGTCAATGGTTACACCGGAACCTTTGTGGCCGATGCGGCGCTCGGCGCTCCCGGCTCCGGCCCCGAGCTGTTCGAGACGGCAAGCAACACCGATGTTGTTTTGGATGGCAACGGTTCTTTTGTCAATACGAGCTTGACAGGCGGGTTGACCAACAATCAAGGCAGCATGGTTGCCTGGTTTAATCTGTCCGTCCTTCCATCGGCGGCCGGTCGCTACTTCACCATCGCCGGTGAATCGCAGGATGGGAATGATTTCGACCTCCAGATTCAAAATAACAACCAAATCTACTTTTATACCGACTCCGGCGGCGCCGCTGTGGACCCCACCGCGCTGACAACGAACGATCTGGGCAAATGGCATTTTGTCGCCGCCACGTTCACCTCCAGCGTCTCGCGCGACCTCTATCTGGACGGTGTGCTGGTGGCCAGCAACGTGCCCGGGGCGCACAACCCGGCGGGCAACGGGACTTTTGCCCTGGGAGCAAGCGATGTTTTTGGCGGGCGTTATTTTCAAGGCTCGCTGGCGGATGTGGCGGTTTTCAACCGGCAGTTGACCTCCGCGGAAGTCGCCGATCTCTACGCGGCGGCTGTCGCCGTCAGCGCCTGCGCGCCGCCGCCATCAGGCCTGGTTTCCTGGTGGCCGGGCAGCGGGAATGCGCAGGACATTATCGGCGGCAACAACGGCACACTCACCAACGCGGGCTTTGCGGCAGGCGAAGTGGGAGAAGGCTTCAATTTCACGGGCAGCAATTCCGCCGTGCTGGTGGGCAGCGCCACCAACCTCCAGTTGCAGAATTTCACGATTGAAGCCTGGATTAAGCGCGCCAGCGCCTCGGTCGTTACATTTGATCCAAACGCCTACGAAGGCAACGCCCTGTTTTTTGCCTTCGGGCTTAATGGATATGGTTTCGGACTCTTTCCTGACGGCGCATTGGATTTGACGGACATCAATGTGGACAACATTCAATCCAGCGCCAGCGTGACTGATACCAATCTCCACCATGTGGCCGTAACCAAAACCGGGAGCGCCGTGATTTTCTACGTCGATGGCGTGGCTTATCCGGCGGCATCTCCCTACAATGACACTTTTCAGTTTTCCACGCCGGCGGCAATCGGCGCCCGCGGGGACGATGTGGCGAACGGTTTCCAAGGCCAGGTGAACAGCTTCTTCGGCATCATTAACGATCTCTCCATCTACAACCGCGCCCTGGCCTCCAATGAAATCGCCGCCATCTACGACGCCGGCAGCGCGGGCAAGTGCCTGCCTACGACTCCGACGCTGACCATCACGGTCAGCAACGCGAGCATGATCTACGGCGGGACCGTCCCGGCGCTGGGTCTCTCTTACAGCGGCTTTGTCAACGGCGACACTCCGGCCTCGCTCACCGTGGCCCCCTCAATCACCACCAGCGCCACGAGCTTGAGCCACGCGGGAAGCTATCCCATCTTGGCGGCGGGCGGAGTTGACCCCAACTACAACATCGTTTATGCGCAAGGCACACTGACGATCAATCCCGCCCCGCTGACCCTCACCGCCAACAACGCCACTAATACTTACGGGCAGACGGCGGCGTTGTCGGGAACGGCCTTCACGAGCGTTGGGTTGCTCAATGGCGACACCATCGCAGGGGTGACGATGAGCAGCGCGGGCGCGGCATCGACGGCGGGCGTCGGCGCTTATCCCATCGTTCCCAGCGCGGCCAGCGGGCCAAGAGCGGGCAATTACTCCATCACTTACAGCAACGGCACGATGACGGTCATTCCGGCGGCGCTGACCCTCACCGCCGACAACGAGAACAAATACTATGGGCGGACGTTGAACTTCGCCGGGACGGAGTTCACGGCCATCGGTCTTCAGAATGGAGACACCGTGGGATCGGTGACGTTGATCAGCGGGGGGGCGGCGGCCTCGGCGACGGTCGCCGGATCGCCGTATTCCATCACTCCCAGCGCGGCCACCGGCGGGACTTTTGTGCCGGCCAATTACACCATCGTTTATGTGAAAGGCTCGTTGACGGTTTTCCCGGTGGGGGCGTTGCCCACTATCACCTCCGTCGTTCCCGCGGCTGGTCCGAACACCGGCGGCACAACGGTGACCATTACCGGAACGGGTTTCGAGAATGGAATCGGAGTGACGTTCGGCTTGTTGCCCGCCAGCATGGTCACGGTGGACAGTTCCACCGTCCTGACCGTCGTGACGCCGGCGTCTCCATCTGGCACCGTTGGCGTCGGCGTGCACAACCCCGATGGCAACAGCGTCACCAATGCCAATGCGTTTGCATTTGGCAACGCGCCCGACATCGCGACGCAACCCACCAACGTGACGATCAATCAGGGTCAAACAGCGCGATTCGCGGTGCAGGCCACGGGGGATCCGACGCTGGCCTATCAATGGCAGTACAACGGCGCGAGCCTCCTGGAAGACAGCCACGCGTCGGGCACGAAGACCGGGACGCTGACGGTCAGCAACGCCACACCGGGCGATGACGGCAATTACCGTTGCATCGTGACGAATCTGTACGAGAAGGTGGCCAGCACCTCGGCGGTGTTGAGCGTAATCGCGCCTCCCACCTCGCTTACCGTGTCGCCGCCCAGCGTGGCAGTGGGTTCGGGCGGCAGCGTGAGCCTGAGCGCGACGGTCGGCGGCACGGCGCCGTTCAGCTATTATTGGTATCAAAACGGCGGTCTATTGGCCGGCCAGAACGGTTCGGTCCTGAACATCGCCAGCGCGCAAGCCAGCGCCAGTTACACCGTGGTGGTTTCCAATGCCGCCGGCACGGCTACAAGCGCTCCCGTGGCGTTGACGCTTCTGGGCTACTGCGCCAATGTGCAAGCCGCCCAATCAACCTATCCGGAGGGGACGAATTTCATTCCGCTCAACGTGCAGACGTTGAGTTGCGGTTCGAGCGCGCCTGAGCCGAACGCGCCGGTGGCGGTCTGGCTTTTCACGGCCGGCACCACTAGGGCATTGCCGGTGACGACCGATGCTTCGGGCAACGGCGCGGCTATTTTCACGCCGCTGCCGGTGGAAGTGGGCCTGGTTCAATATGGCGTGGCGTTGCCGGGGCAGCCGGCTCCGGCCGCGTCGGGGTCGTTCACCATCATCGGCATGAATTTGAGCGCGCAGTCCCAGTTGCCCCAGCTCGTCGTGGGTGTCCCTCAGACCAACACCTTGCTGCTCAACAACCTGACTTCCGTGCCGTTGACAGGCATCACGGCCACCGTCTTGGGCGCGCCTTCCGATGTCAACGTCCAGGTCAGCGTGCCGGCGTCCTTGCCGGGCAACGGTTCGGCGCAGACCACCTTTATCCTGGAGGCGACCGGCACGACGCCGGCGCAGTCGCAGTTCTCCATCCAATTCAACAGCGCGCAAGGGGCGTCGGTGACGTTGCCCTTCAGCGCCACCATGTCGCCGCTGACGGCGCGATTGTCCACGACTCCGGCGTCGCTGGTGGGGACGATGATTGAAGGGAGCCAGACTCTGGTTTCGTTCACGTTGACCAACTCGGGCGGGGCCGCCACCGGGCCGTTGCAGGTCAATCTGCCTTCCGCTCCGTGGTTGTCGGTCGTGACAGCGCAGCCGGTTGCCTCGCTGGCGCCCAATCAGAGCGGCCAGATTACGCTGGCCTTGGCGCCGACTAACGGGCAGCCGTTGGGCGAGTATCCCGGGGAATTGGTCGTGCAAGGCTCCAATACGTCGGTGACGGTTCCATTTGTCTTCACGGCGGTTTCGACTCTCAAGGGCAATTTGCAGGTGACGGCGCAGGACGAGTTGAGCATCTACGGCTCGGGCAACCCCAATTTGTCGAACGCGACGGTGACCGTGAGCGATTTTCTGACGGGAACAATCGTGGGAGCGCAGGTGACCGGCTCCAGCGGGATCGTGACTTTCAGCAACCTGACATCGGCCTATTACACGGTGACAGTTCAGGCGCCGGATCACGGCAATTTTGGCACCACGCTGCTGGTGGCCGCCAACACGACGACGCCGGTGACGGCGTTCCTGCCGCTGCAACTGGTGGATTACACCTGGACGGTCACGCCGACGACCATCCCGGACACCTACAACTTCACCTTGACAACCATATTCGTGACCCAGGTGCCGTGGCCGGTGGTGACCGTGACTCCCGGCTCCATCAACTTGTGCGATGTGCCGGGCGGCGGCGAGCAGGTCGATCTGGTCATCACCAACGCCGGGTTGATCGCGGCGGAAGGATTGCAGCTTGTCATCGACAACTCGAACCCGGATTGGTCGATCGTGGCCTTATCGACCAACCTCGGCAACCTGGCCGCCGAATCGAGCATCGTCGTGCCTGTCACCGTGACACAGATTGGAACGGCGACCGACTCCAGCGTATCGTCCTCGATTCCGGCCAGCGTGAATTGGTATGTGGCGGCGCTGAACAAGACCGAGTACAACAGCACGCCCATATTCATCTATAACGCCAACCCGCTGAATTGCGAGCCGTCCGTCGGCAGTAGCACGCCGGTCGTCAACAGCGGCGGCGGCGGCGGTGGTGGTGGCGGTGGCGGCGGCGGTGGCGGCGTTGCCCTTGGAGACACCCCGCAGCAACCGGTGGTCTCGCAGCCCAGTTATTCTTTCCCGCCCCCGTCCGGCGCGGTGGTGGCTGTGACTCTGCAAATCGATCAAACGGCCGTCATCCAAGCCAACGCCTTTCACGCGACGCTGAATTTGACTAATAATTCAGGCGCCCAGATCACCGACTTGCAAGTGACGATCAACGCCGTGGATGCCAATGGCAACCCCGCCCCCTCCGCCTTCTTCGTCCAGCCGCCGGTCTTGTCCGGCATCAACGCCGTGGATGGCACCGGCTCGCTGGCGGCCAACGCGGGAGGGCAGGCGAACTGGACCCTCATTCCCACCACCAACGCCGCGCCGCTGGGCACGACGAAGTACGGCATCGGCGGCGCCATCTCCTACGTGCTCAACGGCGAGCAGGTGACCATCCCGCTCTTTGCGGTGCCGATCACGGTTTTGCCGGACCCGCGGCTGTATCTGGATTACTTCCTGCAACACGACGTTTACAGCCAGGACCCGTTTACCAGCGTGTTCGAGCCGCCGATTCCTTTCGCCTTGGGCCTGCGGGTGCGCAATCTGGGCCTGGGCACGGCCAACGACTTCACCATCACTTCGGCGCAGCCCGTGATCATCAACAACGCCAACGGCCTGTTGATCAACTTCCAAATTATCGCCTCGGCCGTCGGCACCAACACGACGCCCGTGCCCTCGCTGACGTTGAACATGGGCGACATCAATCCAGGCACCAACGTGGAGGGGATATGGTGGATGACCTGCTCCTTGGAGGGGAATTTCACCAATTTCCAGGCCACCTTCCAGCATAGCGACGCTCTGGGCGGCTTGGAGACTTCTCTGGTGCAAGGGGTCAAAATCCATGAAATGAACCATGTCGTGGAAGTCACTTGTCCCAGCGACGACGGCCTTCCGGATTTCCTGTGCAATGACACGACCAACGTGGACGCGCTGCCCGACAACGTCTATTCCAGCGACGGCAACGTTTACCCGGTGACATCCTTGACCGGCGCGGCCGCCAGCGGGGCGGTTTCCAGCGTCAATACCAGCATTACCGTCAGCGACGCCGCGGACATCATTCCATCGGGTTTCGTCTATTTCCAACTGCCCGATCCTTCCGCGGGCCAGTACGCCGTCACCGGCGTCAAGAGATCGGACGGGACAGAGTTGCTGGTCGGGCCGAATGTGTGGCAAACGCCCTATCGGCCCAACATGGTGCCGCCGCAACCGAACAGTCTGCTGCATATATTCGACTGCAACTCCACCGGCTCCTACACGGTGACTTATGGCTCGCCGCTCGCGCCGCCCGTCGCGACCACGCTTGCGGCTGAGAATTTGACTCCGACCAATGCCACCCTGACCGGGATCGTCAACCCGGAGAGCGCCGCCACGGAGTATTATTTTCAATGGGGCCTGACCACCAATTATGGCAATTTTACGCTGACCAACACTTTGTCCGCGAACCTGGACTCCGTGCAATCGGTCACGGCCTATATTGGCAATTTGACGCCCGCCACGGACCTTCATTTCCGGGTCGCGGCTGTCAACAGCGTCGGAACCACTTACGGGCTTGACCAGACCGCCGTTATTCCCGCTCTGCCAATCCCGGACATCACACAAGTCAACAATCAGGTCCTGATTGTCGGGCAGGAGCTGGTTTTCACCAACAGCGCCGTGGTGGCCACTCCGCCGGCGACTTACACCCTGAGCGGCGCGCCGCCCGAAGGCGCCAGCATCACCACCAACGGCATTTTCAGTTGGAGCCCCACCTGCGCGGAAGGCAGCACGACCAATCTGATCACGGTGGTGGCGACCGACAGCGGCAACCCGCCGTTGAGCAACTCCATGACTTTCATCGTCACGGTCAACGAGTGCGTCCAGTTGGGCGTCGGATCGACCGTCGTGCAGACCGGCCAGAGCGGCAGTCTTCCCGTCACCTTGTTTTCCACCGTTGGCATCACCAATCTGAGCTTCTCGCTCGCGCTGCCGGCCAATCGATTCGCCGAATGGACCATCAGCCCAAGTAATAGCTCCATTATTGCCAGCGCAACGGTGAAGGAAACCGGTTCAGCGCCGCCGGAATTCACCCTGGTCACGCAGCCGGGCCAGACCTTGCAAAGCCCTTCCGTCCTGGGCTCCATCGGATTCACCGCGCTGCCTGGCGATTCAGCCTTCCTGCCGGTGGCGGCGACAAACATCGTCGGATTCAAGGCCGATGGCAGCGGGGTGGGAAACGTCAGCAGCCTGCCGGGGCAGGTGACTTTCATCGGCTTGCATCCGCTGCTGGGAGCGTCGCTGGGGAGCAATGCGGCGCGGATGCTCACACTTTTCGGCAATCCTGGGTCGAACTATCAGTTGGCCTTTGTCACCAATCTTGGCTCGACAAACTGGAAGGTCATCGGAAGTGTCCAGGCGACAAACTTGCAGCAGCAGTTCAACTTGAACCAGCCAGGCACTCAAGTCTATATTCGCGTCCAGTAAACAAAGAAATGAAGAAAGTCCGCATCCTGAATTACTGGCGCCTCTGGGTGTTGGCCTTGCTTCCCGGCGCGGCCACGGGCCAGACCGCCGGGGCAGCCGCCGAAACGTCGCCCCGGCTGGAAGTGAGCCTGAACCGGGAGTGGAAGTTCGCCCTCGGAGATTTTGCCGGCGCCGAAGCCCCCGGTTTTTCCGACGAGGCCTGGAGCCGGACGGGCCTTCCGCACTCGTTCAGCGAGCCTTACTTTTTGTCGCCGGAGTTTTACACCGGATACGGCTGGTATAGAAAGCATTTGGACGTTCCTCCGGAATGGGGCGGGAGGCGGTTCTTTCTCGAATTTGACGGGGTGTTTCAAGTCGCGGAGGTGTTTGTCAACGGCCGGAGCGCCGGCCGGCACGAAGGGGGCTACACCGGCTTCTCCATCGACGTTACGGAGTTCATCCACGCGGGCGGCAATGTCCTGGCGGTTCGCGTCAACAATCTCTGGAACCCGCAGCTTGCGCCCCGCGCGGGGGAGCACGTTTTCTCAGGCGGCATTTATCGCAATGTCCGTTTGGTGATGACCCAACCGTTGCATGTGACGTGGTTTGGAACGTTTGTCACCACTCCCACGGTTTCCGCCGAATCGGGCGCGCTCAATGTGAAAACCGAAATTCGCAATGACGCCGCCGCCGAAAGCCAATGCGCGGTGGAATCGGACGTGGTGGACGAGCAAGGGCGCGTGGTGGCGACCGTGAAAACCTCGCAAACCGTGGCGGCCGGGTCAACGGTGACGTTCAACCAGGACGCGCCGGAGGTGCTCAAACCCAAACTCTGGTCTCCGAGCCATCCAAACCTGTATAGGCTCGTGACGAAAGTCTTTGATGGGAAGACCCTGGCGGATGTCTGCCAAACCCCTTTTGGCTTCCGTTGGTTCAAATGGACTGCGGACCAGGGGTTCTTCCTGAATGGCGAGCACCTTTATTTTCGGGGCGTCAATGCCCATCAGGATCACGCCGGCTGGGGCGACGCGGTCACGGACGGCGGTTTTGAGCGCGACCTCAAATTGATCAAGGAGGCGGGGTTCGATTTTGTCCGCGGATCGCATTACCCGCATGCCCCGGCCTATGCGGAGGCTTGCGACCGGTTGGGCCTTTTGTTCTGGTCGGAGAATTGTTTCTGGGGCACTGGGTCGTTCAAGAATCCCTGGGGCGGCGGCGCCTATCCGCCGGAGTTGGAGCACCAGGCCGCCTTTGAGGAAAGCGTCAAGGCCAGCCTGCGCGATGAGATTCGCATCCTTCGCAACCATCCCAGCATCATCGCTTGGAGCATGGATAATGAGGTCTTTTTCACCGCGCAATCCACCATGCCCAACGTGCGCCGGTGCCTGACAAACCTGGTCGCTCTGACGCATCAGTTGGACCCGACGCGTCCCGCCGCCATCGGTGGCGCGCAGCGGGGCAAGATAGACAAGTTGGGGGATGTGGCGGGGTATAACGGCGACGGGGCGCGCCTGTTCCTTGATCCTGGAATTCCCAGCGTGGTGAGCGAGTATGGCTCCACTATTTCCGACCGGCCGGGCCGGTATGAGCCTGGATGGGGTGATTTGCAAACAGAACAATTCGCGTGGCGCAGCGGCCAGGCTCTCTGGTGCGCCTTCGACCACGGCAGCATCGCCGGTCATTTCGGTTCCATGGGGATGGTGGACTATTTCAGGCTGCCCAAGCGCCAATGGTATTGGTATCGCAATGAATACCTCCATATCCCGCCTCCTCAATGGCCCGCTCCCGGAACGCCGGCACGCTTGCTTCTGACGGCGGACAGAACCGTCATTCACGGCACTGATGCATTGGACGATGCCCAGGTCACGGTCACCGTTTTGGATGCCGACGCCAAACCGATCAGCAACTCGCCGAAAGTTATGCTCTCCATCGAATCGGGTCCGGGCGAATTCCCGACTGGCCCAGCCATCACGTTTGACCCCGAGAGCGACATCGCCATCCGCGACGGCCAGGCGGCCATCGAATTCAGGTCCTATTACGGTGGAGAGAGCGTCATCCGCGCCCACTCTGCCGGCTTGGAGGACGCGACGTTGAGCATCGTAACCGACGGTTCGCCGCGATTCATTCCCGGCCAGACTCCCTCCGTCGCACCGCGGCCTTATGTGCGCTTTTCGAATGCCCGGCAGGCTGCGCCGGCGCAAACGCTTGGCCAGGATGCGCCCGCGCGCGCTGAGAGCGAGGCTCCCGGCCACGCCGCGCGGCTGGCCAACGACGGCGATGAAAACACCTTCTGGTCGGCGGCGGCAGGCGCGGCGGGCGCGTGGTGGGAAGTTGACCTGGAGCGCCTGTGCGTCATCACTGGAGCGAGCATTACTTTCCCGACCGCTGGAAACTATCGTTACAAAATCGAAACCTCCGACGACGGCCAACAGTGGCGGCTGGCCGTGGATGAATCACAAACGCTCAACACAACCCGGACTCGCAACGATTCCTGCCCTGCCGGCACTGGCGGACGTTATGTCCGCATCGCGCTCACCGGCCTTCCCCCCAATACTCCGCCGCAGATCAGCGAAGTGCGGATGATCGGCACTGTGCGGCCCCGGTAAGAGTCTCCTTTCAAACCGGTCTCTCCCTTTCACGGCGGAAAACCAAACGACATCTTGACCACTGAGTACTCCGGATGAACCCGCCCCTCCGCGGTCCGAATCACCAGCGGTGATTCCATCCACGGTTCCCGCCGCGCGCTCGTAGGAACGTCGCTCATCCCAACCATGCAAAACAGTCCCAGCAGCGGCGGTTCCGGTTCGCGCAGCGTCACTGGGCGCCAGCGGATGATTCCCAGTCCCGCTCCCGCCGCCGCGGCCTCGACCCTGATCTTCTGCGCGGACGGCGCCACTGGAAAAACGCACGCGAAAATGCCGCCCCGATTCAGGCGCGGAGCCGCGGCGGCGCAGTAATCGCCGATATCACCGCGCATCTCGAAACGGCAGGCGATTTTCTGCGGATGATCCCCTTCAACGCCGCTGCCAGGCGGGAAATACGGCGGGCTGCCGAGGATCAGATCGAATTTCTCTTCCAGGGGCAAAATCGACTTGTCTCGAAAGTCTCCCTCACGGATTTCGTAGCGATCCTCCAGCCCGTTCCAACGCGCCGACTTCCGGGCCAGGCGCGCGCTTTCCGCCTGCGCTTCCACCGTGACAAACCTCGCCCCCGGCAGCCGCCAGGCGGCGATCATCCCCACCGTCCCCAGCCCGCTCCCAAGATCAAGGACCCTTCGGGCCGTCGGACAACACATTGTGCCATACCAGGCCGTCAGAACATCATCCGTCGAAAAACGATGGCCTTTGGCCAGTTGAAACAGCCGAAAGTAGCCGCTAATCGCGTCCAGCGTCTCCCCCTCTTCCAGGGTGGGACCGCCGCCCAAAGCTCCGGGCGGGACTGGTCCCGGCTTGGCCCATCCCTTAAACACAGGTTCAGCGTAATCGTCGCGCAAGTCTCCAAGCTCAACAATTGCCCGCAAAAGCGCAAATCCAAATTGCGGGGCGCAGCTCAGGTTTTGTAGCGCAGACTACCAAGTCTGCTGTGCCGCGGGCTTCCAAGCCCGCTCCGGCGATGACTTTGCGCGGCGCGCCGATTTGGAAATCGGCGACACAGCAGACTTGGAAGTCTGCGCTACGGCTAAAGGCCTCGACAGAAGATGATTTGCGCCCCCCAATTGCGCTCTCCTTGACGCTGGCGGCGCTCCCCGGCAAAATAGGGCGCATGGCCATCATCGGCAAACGCAACCTCCTCGCTGTCGTCAGAGCCTCGGCGCCGGGCCTCTACCTGGACGGCGGGGAATTGGGCGAAATACTTTTGCCGGGCCGCTATGTTCCGGCGGACCTGCGGCCCAAGGACAAAGTGGATGTCTTTGTCTATCGCGATTCCGAGGACCGCCTCGTGGCCACCACGGAGAAGCCGCTGGCGACCGTCGGCGAGTTCGCCTGTTTGAAGGTCGTCAGCGTCAATCCGAACATTGGCGCTTTCCTGGACTGGGGGCTGGCCAAGGATTTGTTGCTGCCCTTCCGCGAACAGGAATCTCCCGCCCGTGTTGGACATAGCGTGATTGTCCATGTCTTTCTGGACCAGAAGACAAACCGAATCGTGGCCACCACGCGCTTGAACCGTCACCTCAGCCGGGAGACGCCTCCTTATCACAACGGGCAACAGGTCAGCCTCCTCATCATTGGCCGGACGCCCCTGGGCTACAACGCCATCGTCGAAAACGCGCACCGGGGCCTGCTTTACCACGACAACCTTGCCGCCCCGCTCCAGACCGGCCAGGCGTTGAAAGGCTTCGTCCGCGCCGTCCGCGCCAACGGGAAGATCGATCTGAGCCTCGACGCGTCGGGATACAAACGAGTGGCCCCCCTTGGGGACCAGATCATCCAAGCCCTCCTACACAACGGCGGCAACCTGGCCTTCGACGACGACAGCTCGCCCCAGGCAATTCGCCTGGAATTTGGCGTCAGTAAAAACGCCTTCAAGCAAGCCCTCGGCAAGCTCTACAAAGAGCGGCGCATCTGTTTTCAGCACCCCGGAATCAAGTTGCTCGACACCCCCCCATCTCCACCGGGAAGTCGGTGAAAAAAGTTATTCACCCACCTGATTCCCCTGGCTATTAAGGTGCACAAGGGTGCACAAGCCTGCATAAACCGAGGGCGATCTGCCCTTCTCGCCGTCAATTTAAACCGTAAATAGGCGTAATTTACCGTAATTTCCGTAACCATCGACCTCCGCCCCGTGAGGGAAACCCTCACCGCCGTCCATTTAAGCCGCAACTAGGCGCAAACAGGCGCAATTTGGTGCAAAAAACAACACCCCTGCCCAACAACCCTGAAAAAATGGCTTGCGGCGCACAGCGGGCGTGGCGGTTCACGCCACGCGCGCCGCGCCCGGTGCAGAACGGGCCGCGCCAACAGCCTTTCAAAGAACAAGCCTGCTTATGAAATGTAACATGGAAGATGGAGGCCGCAAGAGATTTTTTGCCCGCGGAACACTCGGAATAACGCAGATTAAGAAATGGCTGGTCCAACTTCTGCGTGCTCAGCGTGATCCGCGGGGAAAAAACATTCGGCATTTGGCGTTGACTGGGAGAGGGCAGGAGAGCCAAAATCCCTCCCATGAACAGACCCTTATGCCGGGGGAACGGACTCCGTGAGCGCAGCAGTCCGGCGTTTGAACGGGCGCGCCGCGAAGATGCCTGCTCCATTTGCGGCGCTCCAGTGCTGAAGAATGCTGTCGAGACAAACAAATGTTGAATGTGTAACCACGTCCCCAACGATCCCACAACGAGATTCACCGGGGGGCGGATGAGGCCAAGAAGACGAGGGCGAGGGGCGCGGCAGATGGTTTCCGTCTGCTGAAAAGCGATGGCGAGAAAATCGTGCGGTTGGAAGCAGAACTGAAGCCGATGTTCAAGGATGCAGTTCTCGATCACGATCTTTCTGACTTGCGTCATGTCGCGCACGCTATTGCGGCAGAAGTGCCCTTTTTTGTCACCAGGGATGCTCGGGTGCTTTCTTGGAGCGAAACGATTTTTGAAAAATACGGGCTTAGAATTCTTCACCCCACAGATTTAATCAATCACTTGGACACGCTCAGACGCGAGGCGGAATATCGCCCGTCTAGTCTGGAAGGCTCCCGCTGGCGTGAACGGTTGGTCACGAAGGATGACGTCAAGAGAATCGTGGCTGAGTTTAAGCACCCCAGTAAGGATCGAGTCGGCGACTTCGAGCGAACCGTTCGCCACTATCTTGCGCACCCTGATAAATGGGACAGCCGGCTCATTTTGGACAACGAAAACGCCGTCGTCGTTTACCTCGTCCGGTCCAACGGCGATCCAGAACAAGTTGAAATTCACTTGATTCGTCATTCTGACCATCCGCTGGCACCGACGCTCTTGCGCCACATCTTTCACGCGCTGAACCGCAGTTGTGGCCAGACCGGGGATCGTATCACGTCCGTTTCGGACCCGGAAATGAGCGGCCCATCCAAGAGCGCCCTCGCGGACATTGGGTTTTTCGCTGATGGCGACAAATGGTGGAAATTGTCCGTCGAGGGAATTCTGACGCGCCAGGAACTCGCAGCGAAAATCAGCAGTAGCAAGCTTCCAGCGCCTTTGAAAGACAAACTCTCGACGGCGGGGTCGTTCGATGAGGCCGCCGGTGTCGACATCGCGAGATCAGAGCTTGAGCGAGCATTTAGTCCGGCCAAAATCGTCAGTCCCGGCACGCCCTGCTTCGTGGTCAGCATCCGCCCTGAGTGGGCAGCGCATTTCTTTGACATCCCTGTTGGCGGCCAGACATTGATGGACTTGAAAGAGGAGCTTTATCTCGGAATTGAAGGCGTGTACTATTGTTCCGCAAAAAATACATTCCTCCAAGCGCCGGGCAGGGTTCTCTGGTACGTGAGCAAGGGTCCTAAACAAGACGGTTCAATGACGCTTAAAGCATGCTCCCATCTGGAGGAGGTGGTTTCTGGCACACCGAAACAGCTTTTCCCCAAATTTCGTCACTTGGGCGTTTTTGGATGGAAACATGTGTTGGCGGCCGCGCACGGGAAGCTGGAAAACAATCTGATTGCGTTCCGGTTCAACAGGACGGAGCGTTTTATTCGCGAAGTCCCCATGAGTGAGCTTGGCGAACTCGGAATTGCCCAGCCAGTGAACCCGCGCCGAATTACGGATGCCCAATTCGCAACACTTTATCAACGTGGAATGAACATGAATCACAAATGAGTAAACACTCTCTTCTGCTCTCAATACGACCCCGTTTCGCTCAGATGATCTTTGCCGGCACAAAAACGGTTGAACTCAGGCGCGTGCGCCCGACCTTAAAAGCTGGGGATCTCGTGTTGGTTTACGTGACGTCCCCCACCAAGGAATTACAAGGCGCATTTAAAGTCAGCCAAACCGTCACCAGCAGTCCCGCGTCCATATGGAAAAAGTTTGGCAAAAAAACCGGTGTAACCCGCGCGGAATTTGACACATACTTTAGTGGGAAGAATCAGGCGCACGCCCTGATCATCGAAGAGGCATGGACGCTTCCGAAGCCCGTGCGGCTGGCCTGCCTCCGCGAGGAAAAGCAAGGATTCCGACCGCCGCAGAGTTTTCACTACATCCGCGGAGGGGGTTTTGCCTCCTCGTTCGGAGTGCCGCTGCCAAACTAATCCTCCCCTATGAACTTGACTTTTTTCGAGAGAATCGGCCTGCTCATGATGGCCGCCCGCCCGCCAAAGCGAACATTCATTGATGGAAAAAATCAGGAGTCCATTTTCATCACGACCAGATTCATGGTGGCGGAACGAACCCGGTAAAAGACAATATGCTTATTGGGAGTGACCGCGTAAAAGATCAACCAGCGCGGGAATCCACGCACGCGCCAGGAACGGATGCCAGCCGGGGACAAATCCTTTCGCTCGCGTCCAACACAAGGGTTCTTCTGGATGAACTGAAGCGTGGCCAACAGGGCGTCATACCAGCGTTGCGCCACCTCCGCCCCGGCCTTGTCGTTGAGCCAGGTCAACTCCTCAGCCAGGTCCAGCAGGAAGCGCGGGCGTTTGGCGGCGCTCACCTCCCGCCTCTTAACACCCGGTCGCGAATGGCCTCCATATCCTTTTTGGTCAAGGGCGTCTCCGGCCCGCTGGCAATGGCCTCATCAATCCACTTCTGATCTCGCTTGGTCGTCAGCGCGGCGTCGATCTGGAAGGTCCGTTCCAGGCGGCTCATGGCTTCCTGGGTGAGGCTGCGGAAATTGGCGGCGGCTTCGTTTTTCAACTGCGCGTGCAGTTCCATCGGGATGTCTTTTAAAGTCAGGCTTGCCATACATCGCAACCCTAATGGCACCACTCTGGTATCGCAAGCGGAATCTGTCGTTGACCATCACCCATTTGAAAACCGGGCGGGCGGGTTACGGGGCGACGATTTCGAAGGGGATGGCGGGGAGGACGCCGACGGCGACGCGCGACTGGGGGGGCTGCGGCTTGCCCGGGGCGACCTGCGGCCTGCGAGGCAGGATATCGACGATGAGATTGCCTTTGACGCCGGGTTTGATCTTCGCGGCGTCGCCGCGCAGCGTGATTTCGGTTTGTGTGCCGGCGGCGGAAACGGCGGCAATCGAAATGCCGTCGGGAGGGGCGTCGAGTTCGAGTTGAAAGTTGTTGGTGAACGAGCTGCCCGGCGTCCGGATTCGCACTCCGGCGTTTCCACCGGAGGGGATTTTGACGGAGCCTGATTGGAGAAGCTGGAAAGGCATCTTGAACTGCGGCCGGTCCACGAGGGAAACTTCCAGTTCTTTGGAGGGCACCAGATGGCGGTAGAGGAAGGCTTGCATCATGTCTTCAGCCGGAACGCCCGGGCGGACGACTTCATGGCCCTGAATGAGGGCGTGTCCTTCCACGGAGAGGTTGAAGACTTCCTTGCCCACCAGCGCCGGAGCCGTGAGGGTCAGACGCGCCTGGTCCTGATTGGCCGGAACGACGCCGCCGCTGAGTGCGAAGCCGGCGGGGGCGTCTTTCAATGACAGGGTGATGTCGTTGGTGAACCCATCCTTGCGCAGGGCATAGACTGTCAATGTGGCGGACATGCCGCCGCGGACGGCGATGCTGGAGGGGACGATGCGCAGCGCGAAGTCGGGCCGGGGCGGGCTGAGGCGCAGGCGGTAGGCGTATTCGGGGCCGCCCTGATGTTGGGCGTCGCCGACAAAGAGGAAGAAGGGGCCGCCGGAGGGCAGCTTGACGCGGAAATAGGAGTCGGCGTTTTGGGTTTGGAGTCCGGCGCCCTTGTCATCGAAATCGTCATTGAAGGCCAGTTGTTTTCCGGCGGCATCGGTGAGCCGGATGACGGAGTCGAGCGGGGAATCCAGCCGGCGGGCGATCACTTCGGCGACGAGTTCGTCACCGGCGCGGCCGTTGAAGCGGAAGACGTCCCATTGGCCCGGCGTCTCAATGCGCCCGTTGACGATGATGGGCAGGGTGACGGTTTGGGCGGTGTATTGCGAATGATTTCCCGGCTGGGAGGAACATTCCGGCAACGAATCGACGGCGAAGGGGCGGCGGTTGGAAACCCATTTATCCGCGCGCACGGCCAGGGGATAAACGCCCGGCGCGGTGTCGGTGTCGTCCTCGGTCTGAGCGGCGGCGGGAAGATTCCAGCCGGCAACCTGGACGGTGGTTTTGGCACCGGCCGGACCGCCCAAGGGGAAGATGCCGGTGAGGAAGGGAAGTTCGCCCGCGCTGATGCGATAAACAAAATCGTCGCGGCCGCGATAAATGGAGTCCCTGATCTGGATCACGTATTGTCCGTCGGCGGGGACTTCATAAAAGAGGACCGGGTCGGGCTGGAAACGGAAGTGGTCGGCGAAGGCAACTTCATGTCCGCGCGGGTCGTAAATGGAGAGGGCGGCCTGGAACCAGCCGGGAACGGCGTCGGCGAGATAGGGGATGAGTTCGCGGGCGGTGACGGCGATAACCAACCGCTGGCCTTTGCGGGCCTCGAAGCGGTAACGGTCCACGCCGCCGGGCATGATCTGGCCATTGACGACGCAAGGCAGGATGACGCGCGATTCCACTGGCTCGACGGCTTTCTGCGCGGCGGGATTGGGGCGATTGGCGGCCGGGGAATCGGTGTCGTCGGGAGGGGCGGGCTTGATGAATTCGGGCAGTTGACCGACGCAAAACATCAGAGGCTGGGACAACGCGCCGGGAGTTCCCAGGCGCAGTTCCCGTTCGCCCGGTTCAGCGTCCGGCGCGATGGTGACATTGAGGATGACGATGTCGGCGATGGCGGGATTGACCATGAGCTTTTGGGACTTGGCGATTTTGTCGCGGATTTCGGCGGCCATTCTCCGTTCCTCGGCGGACAAGGCGGGGTGGGGCTGCCCCGCGGCGGATGTGCCGCCATTGGTGGGAGCCTGGGCTGCGGCTCGTTTGTCCTGAAGAACTTTGAGCTTCTCGCGCAAATCCTTGAGTTCTTGCGGGGCGAGCGGTTTGATGCACTCGACCACGGTTGCTTGCACGCCGGGGCCGGAAATGTAGGCGTTGGTGACGTTGGCCAGATATTGCCCGCCAACCCTCACCTGGATCGCGGCGCCCTGGCGACCGCCGGCGGGGAAGACGTAGCCGATATGGGGGTTGGTTTGCTGCTGCCCGTGCGCGACCGCGGCCGCGGCCAGCAGGCCCGCGAGAATCAACAGGAATTTATTTCGGAACAGGGTTGTCATTTGGGCCGGGGGCCGCTCACATTATTTCGGTTAATCGCCCGCCCGTTTTCAGCCCCTCCGCGGGGCAGGGGGCGACGCGGACATCCAAACCGGCGGGGTGGGGCAACTTGGCGTTGGGATCGATTCCGAGCAGTTCATACATGCTGCCCAGAAGGTCGCACGGATAGACAGGCCGGGTCTGGACCGCCTCGCCTTTGGCATCGGAAGAGCCGACGATGTGGCCACCTTTAAAGCCGCCGCCGGCGAGGACGGCGGAAAAGACCTCGCCATGATGTCCGCGGCCGCCGTTCCAAGGGGCTTCCCACATGACTTTTGGGGTTCGACCGAACTCGCCGCCCCACCAGACGATGGTTTTGTCCAGCAGGCCGTGATCGGTCAAATCCTGGAGCAGGGTGGACATGCCTTTGTCCATTTCCGGGAGGCGGCGGCGCATGGTTTGGAAATTCTCCTTGTGGGTGTCCCAGCCGCCTTTGTAGTTGATGGTGACGTAGGGAACGCCGCGTTCGACCAGACGGCGGGCCACCAGGCAGGATTGTCCGAAAGTGTTGCGCCCGTAACGATCTCGCAGATCGTCCTTTTCCTGCGTCAAATCGAAGACCTTGCCCGCGTCGCCCAGGATGAGGTCGTAGGCCTCCTTTTCACATTGGGCGGAGGCGGCCAGTTCGGAGTTGGCCGGCAGGACGCGGGGCAGACAGTCCAACTTGTGGAGCAGCTCGCGGCGCCCTTTTTGGCGGTTCTCGGTGATGCTGGCGCTGACGACGCCCTCGACGGCGAAGGGAGTTTTCGCCGGATCGCCGCCGGTGGCGAAGGGTTGGTAGCGCGAACCCAAAAAGCCTTCCTCGGAAAAGCGTCCCTGCGGTTCGGTGAGGACGATGTAAGGCGGGATCAAGCCGTGATAGCCGGCATTGTAGCCCTTGAAGAGAGAAACGACGGCGCCAGCGCATGGATAGACATCCCGGCCCCCCGAAGCGCGGGCGGTCTGCACCATGTAAGAAGCGGTTTCGTGGCCGTTGACGCCGTGGGTCATGCTGCGGATGATGGAGTATTTGTCGGCCTGCTTGGCGAGCAGGGGCATGAGTTCGCAGATTCTTATGCCGTCCACGTTGGTGGCAATCGGCTTGTTGAGCGGGCCGCAATAATCGGAGCCGGCCTCCGGCTTCGGATCGAAAGTATCCAGGTGGGGCGGTCCGCCCCACATCCAGATTTGGATGACGGCCTTGGCTTTGGCCTGGGGCGATGGGGCAGCCTCGAGCGCGCGCAGACTCAGGTGGTGGCCCAACAGCAGGCCGCCCGCGCCCAGGAGGGCGCGCCGCACCGCTTCGCGCCGGGTGATCGCGGTGTCGCGCAGGCGGGTAATGAGCGCGTCCGAATACGGTTTAAACGGTTCGCCATCGGCGTTCAGTTGATATCTCATATTATTACTTTGCCTTTCCTTGGAATTCTTCCAGTGACGCACTCAATGCCGGTAAAGGAACTCCGCGCTGTTGATCAACGCCCAGGCCACGTCCACGGCCGCCTGGCGTTTGTTGACACTGCCGGACTGGAAATAGCCTTCGGTGATCTTCAATTCGTCCTCCGTTGGGAGCCGGGAAAGTATCACCATGTACATCGCGGCGGCCATCTGGCGCGTTGTTCTGTTGGATTGCATCAGATTCTGGATCATGTGGCTCTGCTCAATCTTATTCTGGACGTGGCTCGAATTGAGCAGATGGAGGCGCTGGTCGGCCGTCGGGCGGTTGTTGCGCTCCGATTCAAGCCCGGTGTCGCGCGGCGGCCGTCCGAACATGTCCAGGAACGCGCTGCCGATGCTGCCGTCGGGCAGCGCGATGGAGCGGACGTCGCCGGGGATGAAGGTGTACGGCTCGGGGATGGCGCTGGAATAGTTCTCGGAGGTCCCCGTGATCTGGTCGAGGGCGTCAATCAAAACTTCCGCCTCCAGGCGGCGCAACGGATAAGAGGCGAAGTGAGCCGCGGCTTCCGGTGTGGCCGCGGCCGGGACGGACGAAAGCTGGTAGGTTTTGGAGTTGAGGATCAGGCGGAAGAGGCGCTTGAGATCATAATGGGAGTCGATCAACTCCTTCTCCAACAGCGCCAGGAGCTGGGGATCGGAGGGCGGGTTGTCCGCGCGGAAGTCGTCCGGCTCCTGAATGATGCCGCGGCCAAGGAGCCAGGACCAGACGCGGTTGGCGATGTTTTGGGTGAACCAGGGGTTTTTCGGGTCAATCAGCCAGTCCGCGAAGACCTCGCGCGGATCGCGTTCCGGCGAAAGCCGAACCGGGGCGCCGTCGGGAAAGGCGGCCGCCTGGGCCAGGCGGTTGGTCGTCTTGGCCATGTCGAACAGCACAATTTCCTCCTTCCACTCCGCAGTGGGCTTGTAGCCGATTTCCGAAAAGAACGCCGCCATGCCGTCCAATTGGCCGGCTGGCCACTTCTCCGCCCGCGTTCCCATGAACGTCAAGGCGACAGCCTGGGCGATGGCTCGCGGCTCTTTGTTTTGCAAGGCGCGGTAAAAGTTGACGGGCGGGACGCGGAAATTGCTGCCGCTGGCGGTGAGCAACTGGCGGGCGAAGCGGTCGTAAGGTTCGTTGTCCTTGATGCCGGCGCGAATCCAGCGGTGATAGGCCTGCGCGGCGTTGGGCCACAAATTGATCGGGAACTCCGCCTTCACCCGCAGCAGGTCGCTCCACTTCATGGCCCAGTAATCGGCAAATTCGTCCCGCTCCAGCAATCGGTCAATCAACGCCGCCCGCTTGTGCGGGCTTACGTCCATCTCAAACGCCTCCGCCTCCGTCCCTTTGGGCAGGGTGCCGATGATGTCCAAATAGGCGCGGCGAACGAAGACCGCGTCAGAGCAGACGCGGGCCGGCTGAATGTTCAACTGGTTCAACCGGGCGAAAACAATTTTGTCGATTGGGTTTTGAGAAGACGAAGATGAGTTGGATTGTTGAGGCCCCCCCGGAGTTTCCTCCGCCGGGAGGCTGCTAAAGGCCGCCAACACAAGGCCGCCTAATATCAAGAACGTCTTCACGGTATGGCATCGGCCAGTTCGACCGCGCCCATTAGATAGACGGCATCGGGGCGGAAATGGATACAAAGAATCAAGACATATTTTGTGGCCGGCTCGCGCAAGTTATGGCTTGGGAAAACTGCTTCAATTCCGGGAGTTGCGTAACCGCCCGCAACCCGTTAGCGTCTGTTGGAACGTGACTGAATCGATGCCAACCGCCAAGCCTGTGTCCCATTCCCAATCCGTCGCCTCCTCCACGCCGGCGCCGGGATCGCAATTTTCCTTCACTGTCAAACCGCTGCCGGGCGAACAGATGAAGGCTATGTTCCGACGGCTGGCGACCGCGCTCAAGGATTCGAACGCGGCGCCGGCTCATTTGATGGTCTTCGGATCGGTCAGCGCCCACCCGGCGGCGGTGGAAGCGATGCGGCGGGTTTTTGGCCGTGTGGATTGGCCGGTCACTTGGGTGGATGGGGCTGGGTGCGACGGCCATCCGATAGCGGGATTGCAGGCGTTGGCTTTCAGCGCCGGAAAGGTGGTCCCGATCACGCTCAAAGGCCAGGTGGTGGGATCGGTCTTTGAAGAAGGCGGCTTCAAGCATTGCCTGCTGGGCGGCTTGGGGCCGGATGAGCCTTCGGCCTCGCGCCCCGACCAATTCCGCCAAACGCTGGGGAATGTGGAAGCCGCCCTTGGCCAGGCCGGTTTCTCGATGGGCGACATCGCGCGCACCTGGTATTATCTGGATCACCTTCTCTCGTGGTACGGCGCGTTCAACGAGGTCAGAACCGAGGCATACTCGCGGGTGAGATTTCGCACCGGCTCGCTGCCGGCCAGCACCGGCATTTCCGCCCGGAATCCGGCTGGAGCTGCTCTGGTGGCCAGCATCTGGGCGCTGCAATCGCTCCACCCCTCCGCGCGGGCCGCGGAAGTTCCCTCCCCCTTGCAATGTCCCGCCCCGGCTTACGGCAGCTCCTTCAGCCGCGCCATGGAACTTACTTCGCCGCACGGACGGCGCCTGTTGATTTCCGGCACGGCCAGCATCGCGCCCGGCGGGGAGACGCTGTGGGCGGGGAACCTTCGGGAGCAGGTTCATCTCACGATGGAAGTGATCGAGGCCATTCTGGCGTCGCGCGGGTTTCGCTTTTCCGACATCAACCGCGCGACGGCCTATTTCAAGGACGCCGCCAGTCTGCCGGAGTTTTCGGCCTGGTGCGCGGAGCGGGAGTTGGGCGCGCTACCGGTCGTGGCGGCGCAGTGCGGAATCTGCCGCGATGATCTGCTGTTCGAATTGGAAGCCGACGCGTGGAAGCCGGCGGGCAAGTAATTGAGTTGACACAGTCAAGCGTTGCCAGACCGCCTGGCCCTGAGCAAACCGGCCGCGCAAAGGCCCAGGCCGGCGATGGATATGGCCGCGCCATACCGAAAGGCGCGGTCCACATACGCCAGCCGCACTTCGTGCCAGCCCGGCGGCACTTCCACCGCTTGGAACGCGTAATTGGCCCGCCACAACGGCGCGCGCTTGCCATCGACCTCGGCCTGCCAGCAATGATAATAGGACTGCGCGACCACCAGCATCGCCGGAGCGGCGGAGACAGTGTCAAACACGCATTCCGAAGGCGTCTGGCGGCTGGAGAGGATGCGCGCATCCGCGCAGGCGCCCGCCTGGACCCGGACGCGCGCCGCGGCGGGCAGATAGACGGATTGGCGAGGCGCAAACCCGGCGCTTGCGAGCGCCGCCAGGGCCGCGCTGTCCTCCGCAAAAATGGGCTGCTGGCCGATGGTCGCGAATGGCATGAAATTGGTTTGCGCGTCCCAGACGAAAAGGCGCGTGGGCGAGGCGAGTTGGGAAACGCCGAGGAATTCGGGCAATTGCGCCGGCGCATTTCCGGCGCGCAACAGCCCGGCCACGTCTTGCTGCCATGCCAGGTGCAAGCTGAAAAAGCCGTCCACTTTGGGTATGCGTTCGAGCAGGTTGCAATCACCGAACAACTCCGCCCGCTGGCCCAGGTAGAATCGAAGCGGGTCGGGATTGACAAGGTGCTCCATCGTCGCCGCGGCGGCGGGGCTGAGCATGGCGCGGGATTCGCCCAGGCGCGGCAGCCGGCTCATGGGGGGCGGGTAAGGGTCGTAGGCCCGCGCCACGACGGCCGGGTTTTGCCGCGGCGCGTGGGTGCCCGCGTCCAATCCAGTCAATATCAGGAATGCCGCGGCCAGCAGCGCGCGCGACGGCGGCCGGGCGGCGCGGAACATGAGCGACAACAATAAGATTCCCCCCGCCAGGACGGCCAGACGGGCGAGGGCGTTGGGCCAGAGCGCGGCGGGGTCATCGGAGGGAAAGGGGAACCGCAAGCTGGCGGCCAGAACCAGCATGATGCCCAAGGCAAGCCAGCCGCCGGGAAGGGCCAGGCCGCGCCAGGCCCGCGCGGACGGCTGGGTTTCCAGCCAGGCCACGCCCGCGCCGGCCAGAAGTGAAAGGCAGAAGACGGTCAGAACGATGAACTTCACCGGGTAGCGAATGAATCCCAGGAGCGGGCAGACGCGCTTGAGAAGGGCAAGAATAACTCCGGCGTCGCCCAAGGCCAGCAGGACGCCGGCCAGGGCCAGCGCCGCCAAAAGCAGGACCCGCGGACGGCGCCACCGCGCCGCGGCGACCGCCGCCAGGAGCAGGGGCAGGACCCCGACGTAATAGGAGGAGGTCCATTGCTGCTCGCTCTGCATGAAGACCCCGCTGGCGGAGCCTTCGGCGTGAAAGAGCGGCACCAGGAAGTTAGCCAGGCCCCAAGGCGGCAATGACCAGTCGCCGCCGCCGAAGGCGCTGGAGCGGTCGCCGTGCGCCAGCAAGTCCAGCCACGGCAGGAGTTGGGCGGCGCTGAGGGCGCTGACCAGCAGCGCCAGGAAGAGCAGGCGCCCCAGGCCGGAGATGAATTCGACGCGGCGGCGGAGAGGGTTAAATAGAAAAGTGGCGCCCGCCACCAGCCAGGTGAGCAGGATCACTTCAGGCGAGCCGGTCGTCATCTGGCAGGCCCCGGCCAAGGCGGCCCAGAAAAAAGAGGCTCCGCCTTGTCGGGCCGCGCGGTCGCAACCCAGAATAACCCACGGCATCCAGGCCAGGGCGGCGGTGTGGCACGGCCACATCAGGCAATGCAACGTCAGCCCGTTCCACGCGAAGGCCAGCCCCGCCACGCCGGCGCCCAAGCGCCCGCCGAACCAGTGGCGGGCCAGCGCCCACATGCCGCCGCCAGCCAGCAGAATGTGCCCGATGAGGAAGTAATTGAGCGAGGCGGGGAGCGGGAGGAGGACGTAAATAATTGACAAAGGATAGAGGGCGAGCGTGTTCCATTGGGCCAGGAAGGGCAGCCCGCAGTTGCTGTAGGGATTCCACAGCGGCCATTGTCCGCTCCGCAGTGTGTCATGCAAATAGTAGGCCGCCGGGTAGCTGAAAAGGCCCGCGTCCCGGTAGAAGAAAGCATGAGTGCCGGCAACGATTTCCGGATAGAACACCAGGAGCAGCAGTCCCAAAACGAGCATGAGCCAGCCGGCCGAAAACCAACTGTCCAGGCCGTCGCGGGTGTCAGGCGAATCCACCTTCATGGAAGGAGCCTTACAGGGAACGGCGCGGGGAGACAATCTTCAAGTTGAACCGGCGTCCAGCCGGGAAAGGGCGAAGGAGCAAAAGAAAAGGCCTGGCCGCGCGGGCAGCCAGGCCGGTGAAAAGCCGGATTAGCGGCGTGTGAACTGACGGCGTTGTCCGCCGCCGCCGCTGCCGCCGCCTCTGGGAGGGGCGTTTTCTTCGCGCGGACGCGCTTCATTGACGGTGAGGGCGCGGCCCTGCAAATCCTTGCCCGCCAGTGCCGCGATGGCGGCCTGGGCGCCTTCGGGGGTGGCCATGGTGACGAAAGCGAAGCCGCGGGAGCGGCCGCTCATGCGGTCGGTGATGAGGTTGACCTCGGAAACGGGGCCGTGCTGCTGGAACAGATCCTGAAGATCGTTCTCGGTGGTATCGAAGGAAAGATTTCCAACGTACAGTTTTGTGTTCATTTGTCTTCTAAGGGATTTAGAATCGCTGGCTGCTTCCCGGAACTGTTCCCGTCTTTCGGGTTTCAAATCATCACTGAACCAAGTTCACTTGAAGATTCACCATGTTGGAATTGGACAACGCATCTAAAGCTGGCCGCAAACTGCCCTGTTTTCCCTTACATTGCAAGCTTTTTCTTGCTACAAACCACCTCTTTTATCGCATTCTTTTGCGGACTTGGCGTCACAATTGCTGTAAAATCCCCCCTGTCATGCGCATTTTAGTCGTCGAAGATGACAACAAAATTGCGTCCTTTGTCGTCAAAGGACTCAAGCAGTCCGGCTTTGCGGTGGACCGCTGCGCCGACGGCGAAGAGGCGCTGGTCCTGGCCGAAACCACAGGTTACGACGCGGCGGTGGTCGATGTCATGCTCCCCAAGCTGGATGGACTGAGCTTCATCCAGCGGATTCGCAGCCGCAAAATGCGGGTGCCCGTCATTATCCTCAGCGCCAAGGCTTCGGTGGATGACCGCGTCCGCGGCCTGCAAGCGGGCGGGGATGATTATTTGACGAAACCGTTTGCTTTCTCAGAGTTGATCGCCCGATTGCAGGCGTTAATCCGGCGCGCCACGCAAACGGCCGAACCCACACGCCTGGCCGTCGGGGACGTGACGCTCGACCTCCTGACACGCGAGGTGGCGCGGGCGGGCCAAAGGGTCGAATTGCAAAGCCGTGAATTCGCGCTCCTGGAATACCTGATGCGCCACGCAGGCCGGACGGTGACCAAGACCATGATTCTGGAACACATCTTCGATTACAGTTTCGATCCCCAAACCAACGTGGTCGATGTCCTGGTTCATCGGCTGCGCGCGAAAATGGACCCCGACAAGACGCGCCTGCACACCATTCGCGGAGTAGGATATGTTCTTCGAGCCACGTAAATTGCCGCTCAGTTTCGCCTTCCGCCTGAGCCTTTGGTACGCGCTGATATTCGCGGTCAGCGCCGCCGCGCTGCTGGCCCTGGTCTATTATCTGGTCGCCGGCGCCCTGCAACACAAGGAACAGGAGGTCATCCTGACGCGGCTCAAGGACTACGCGGCGGTGTACGTGGCCGGGGGAGAGGACGCGCTGAAACAGATCGCCCTTGCGGAAAACAATCCGGCCAACGAAGGGTCCTTTTATGTGAATCTCATCACCAAGCGGATGTCCAATCCGATTCTCGTTCCGCAGGGATGGCTGCAATTCAAGATACTGCCCGGACAACCCGAAGTGCATCAGTTTGAAATCAACCGCGTCCCCAAGAACGAGGAGAAGGATTTCGCATGGGTTCCCACCAAGCTGCCCGACGGCTCCCTATTGATCGTTGGACGGATCACCAACAACCGCGCTCTGCTGTGGCAGCCGGCGCGGGAGACCTTCCTGCCCATTGTCGCCGTGATCGCGCTGCTGGGGATGATTCTGGGCTGGTTCCTGGCCCATCGCGCCTTGCTGCCCGTCCGCCAAATCGTCGCCACCGCCCGCGGCATCATCTCCACCGGCGATCTCGATGCCCGTGTCCCCACTCGGCCCTCGCGGGACGAGTTGGACGAAATGGTGCGCCTCTTCAACGCGATGCTCGACAAGAACCAGGCGCTCATCCGCGCGATGCGCGACTCGATGGACAACGTCGCGCACGATCTGCGGACGCCCTTGACGCGCCTCCAAGGCTCGGCTGAACTGGCGTTGCGCCCCAACACCGATCCGGCCGCCCTGCGCGAGGCCCTGGCCGATTGCGTCGAAGAATCCGAGCGCGTCCTGAGCATGATCAAGACGCTCATGGACATCGCCGAAGCCGAGGCGGGCACCATGCGCCTGGAGCGGCGCCCGGTCGATCTCTGCCAGCTTCTCCGCGAGGTGGCGGACCTTTACGAATATGTCGCCGAGGAGAAGAAGATCACCGTCACCGCCGACCTGCCGCCCAACTGCCCGGCGTCGGTCGATGCGACGCGGATGCGGCAGGCGTTTGGGAATATCCTTGATAACGCGTTGAAGTACACGCCCGATGGGGGCGCGGTGGCGATCACCGCGCGGCGCGAGGCGGGCCAAGCCGTCGTGCGTTTTCGCGACAACGGCATCGGCATACCCGAGTCCGAGCAAAGGCGGATATGGGAGCGGCTCTATCGCGGGGACAAGAGCCGTTCGCAGCGCGGGCTGGGGCTTGGGTTGAGCGTGGTGAAGGCGGTGGTGGAAGCCCACGGCGGCCGGGCGACCGTTGCCAGCGCCGCCGGCCAAGGCTCGGAATTCACCGTCACCCTGCCGGGTTAAGGAGGCGGCAGCCGCTGCCAGAAAAGAGATTTGGCCAGGATGCGCAGGATGGACAGGATTCTTGGAAGAAATAAACCCAAAGTCGTTTACTGGGCGAGCGGGGTGGCCCCTTGTTCTTCGACGAAACGCAATTGAGAAAGCTTCCGCCTGCCCACGACCAATATCGCCAGCCCGATCCATGAGGTCGCGGCCATGATAAGAACCACGGGCAGCAGGCTGTGGGAATCAAAAAGTCCGATGCTTGCGGATGCAAGGCTGGAAACGCCGACTTGCAAGAAGCCCAGCATGGCGGAGGCGCTGCCGATATTGTGGTCAAATGGCGCCAGCGCCAGCGCGGCGGCATTGGGAAAGGCAAGACCGAGGCTGGACAAGGAAATGAACAAAAGCACAAGGGTGGGCGCCAATCCGAACCAGCCGCAAACGGTCCCAACCAAGAACAGCGTTGCCGCCGGACATTCCACCCACAAGGCGCCGCGAAAAACCTGCTCGCTGGTGAATCGCTTGAGCAGTACGATATTGACTTGATTGCTTCCAATGAATCCAACAGACAAACCCGCGAAAATGGCGCCGAATGTCCGCGCGCTTACGTGGAACACTTCCATGAAAATGAGCGGTGATGCGGCGACATAAACCAACAGGCCCGAGAACGAAAATGCGCCCGCCAACGCATAGGTCAGGAATTGTCGCTCTCGCAAAACCGCCGCGAAATTGCGACAGATGGGCGCCAGACGAAGGGACATACCCGGATCGGGCGGATGGCCTTGCGGCAGGCGCCACTGGCAAACCGCCACCATCAAGAACGCGAACAGCGCCAAGATGATGAATACCCATTGCCATCCCAGGTGGAGCGCCACGTAACCGCCCACGGTTGGAGCCAGCAGAGGCGAAACCCCGATAATCAATATCAAAAGGGAAATAATCCTCGCCGTTTCATGCACCGGAAAGAAATCACGCACCATTGCCATCGAAGCAACCTGTGCCGCGCACCCGCCCAGCGCCTGCAGGAAGCGCATGGCCACCAACCATTCCACCGTGCGCGACAGCAGGCAAAGCAGCGATGCCACCATGAACACGGTCAACCCCGCGTACAACGGCAGCTTGCGACCGAAACGGTCCAGCAGCGGCCCATACAAAAGCTGGCCCACCGCAAGCCCCACAAAATAGCTGGAAATGGAAAGGGATATTTTGGCGGTGGAAGTGTGCAACGCGGCGGCGATCCCCGGAAAGGCCGGCAAATACATATCGATGGCAAACGGGCTGATTGTGGAAAGCGCGCCCAAAATCAGAATTATTAGAACTCGATTTGCGCGGGGCTTGGACATGGTTTTTGGGCGGTTGCGAAACTATGAAAACTGCAGCGGGGTCAGTTGATGTCTTCGAAAATGGGATCACGACGGTCGCCGCGATTCATCATACGATACACGGCCCCGGCATACTGGATTCCGATCTGGCGCGCCACGCCGGGCAGCAATGCCAAAGCCGGACACCGCCGTCAAGCGTCATGTTACAATGCGTGTCATATTAGACATGGGCGACCCCAAAGGCCAAGCTGGACAAAAGGGTCATACAAAAATAGAGTCAAAGCCAATGAAATCATGGTTCATCGTGCTTTTGGGCGGATTGCTGGTCTCGGTTCGCTCTGAAGGACAAGACAATCCATCGCCCCGGCCTGGCTCTGCCGGGCAAGCCGTGGAAACAATTGTCTGCATTCGGCATGGCGAAAAGCCGCCGGGCGGGCTTGGGCAGTTGACCACCCGGGGGCTTAACCGCTCCCTCGCCCTGCCCGATGTGTTGCTGGCAAAGTACGGCCCGCCGCAATTTGTATTCGCGCCCAGTCCAACCCAAAAGGTGGACGGCGCCAACGGATATAATTATGTCCGGCCGCTGATGACAATCGAGCCTGCCGCCATCCGCTGCGGCCTGCCGGTGAACACGCAATTCGGCTACAAGGAAATTGACGGGCTTGAAAATGAACTTCAAAAACAGCAATACCGGAACGCCACCGTTTACATGGCTTGGGAACATAACCTGCTCGACACGTTTGTAAAAAACCTGGTCAACGACAATGGCGGAGATTCGGCGCGGGTTCCTCCCTGGCCGGGCAACGATTACGACACGATTTTCCTGGTGAAGATTACGCGCGGCGGCGGCCAGAAGTCGGTGGAATTTGCGATCGATCACGAAGGATTGACCAACCTCAGCGATGCCTTCCCGCAACCCGCCCGGAAGGCCGCCAACGACAAGGGCCAGTAGGGGCGTGAGACAGAATTCTTCACGCCGTCGGTACGGCGGCGCTGCCGCGCCGCCCAAGAATTCAGGGCAGAGCGGCAGCTCTGCCCTACCAGGAAGGTGAAGAATTCCGTCTCACACACGGCCAGTAGAACACAGCCCATCCATTCTTGACATTAAACCGATGGAGATGCAGCATTGCGCCAATATATGACAACATTGGAAAACTTGACTGTTGAACAACTGCGCAAAGCGGTTGCGATCAAAGAACAAATCGAGTCGCTTCAAGGCGAGATCGAGGCCATCGCGGGCGGCGGGTCCGCCGCTCCTGAGCTTCCGAAGCGCCGGGGCCGGCCGAAAATGTCCTATGCGGAGCGGGGGCGGATCGCCGCCGCCGCCCGTTGGGGCAAAGTGAAGGCCGCCAAAGCCGCGCCAAAGAAACGCCGGAAGGTGAGCGCCGCCGGCAGGGCCAGAATGGCTGCCGCCGCGAAGGCGCGGTGGGCAAAGCGCAGGGCTGGATTGTAACGTGGACAACATTGATAAAGTCAATTCACCGGAAGACCATTTGCATCATCTGGATTGACGAAGACCAATCTTTCAGAATTCGGGCCGACCTGTATCAACGCGCAGGGCCGCGGGGATAGGAGCGCCAGGAGTTCATCGTCGTTGATCACGCGAAAACCATCGGGTCTCGTACGCACGATCCCAGCAAACACCGTCGCCCCGATGAATTGTCCGGACGACAGCGGCCGCGTCGCTACCATCGCCGCTGGAAGAAGTGGCTGGCTGCGCACCAGCGTGTAACTTCTTCCGACCATTGCGGGCGTCGCCTCGGATGAAACATCTGGACGACGTGGAGCGCTTTGCCGGATCAAAACGGCGGCCAATCCCAATGCGACGAGCCATGCCGTCGCGCGCCCCACTCGCCGAATCTTGTGGCGGTGGCGAACCATGCGCAAACTTTCGCCCAGCATCGCTTCGCGAAGGCTCGCTGGCGCCGCTTCGCCGAACACATCCCTCAGCAATCCCTCGTCGTCATTCTCGCGTTTCACGGTTTAATTCCTTCAGCGTCGCGTCCTTCAATTTTCGGCGGATGCGCGACAATTGTGATTCCACCGCTTTTTCCGTCATCTGCAACCCGCCGGCGATCTCGCGAACGGTGCGGCGCTCAATGTATTTTAGTTCAATCAACTTTTGTTCGTTGGGCGGCAGCGACGCGACGTGACGCCTCAACAATGTGTTCAGGCGTTCGTCGGCCTGATCGTCAGTGGCGCCTTCGCCCTCAACTTCTGCCTGGCGCTTAAACCGTTCCAGAAAGAAAAAATACCGCTGTCTTTTTTTTCTTTCGTCCGCGAAGGCAGTGCGTGCCAAAACCGTGAGCCAGCTCCAAAAGACATCGCCGTCGCGAAGAACCTTGATGTGGCGCGCCACTCGAACCAGGGCTGCCTGGAGCGATTCACGCGCCAGGTCTTCGTTACCCTCGGCGGCGACAAGCAGGTAGCGCCACAAGCGGTCAAAATACTGGTCGTAGAAACTCCGCCATGCCTTTTCGTCTGCTTCCGCCATCCGTCGCGTAAGCGCTTCAACCTGCAAGGGCTCGAGCGTGACTCGATCTGCCGGCACGGAACACGGGCTGGAGAATTGAAGATTTCCGTCCAAAGTTCGCTCATTAACTGCCAGGCAAGGTTCATTATCCAGAATTTTCCTCCGGCAGGTCACCGTGCATTCTAATGGCCTGGAGGAGCAGCGAGTGCGTTCACTTTCGCCTGCAAATCTTTGATTGTCGCTTGCAAATCTTTGATTCCCTGGCGCAACGCATCAAGTTCGGTGCGGGTTGCGTTCGACGCGGGCAGCGTTTGAAGCACGGTGTCAATGGTCTTCAATTCTTCCGGGTCGCCAAAGGCCATCAAAAGCTTGGTTTCCTTGTGGTAATTCAATTCTGGCGGAGATGAAGCCTTTGCCATTTTCCAGCCCGTTTGAATTGCGGTCGTGATATCGTCCACCGTGAAACCGTGTTCCAAATAAGGCGCCAGAGAGAAAAAACGGCAAAGCTTTTCCGATGAATCCAGCGGGGGAAGAGTCGGTCTTTGGACATGAAAATACCAAATCGAATTCTCCGTCGGGTCGCCGGTTGTTTTGAAACCGTAACTTGTGATCACTTGGGTGTATTGTTGCCCCTGTCCGAAGAAGGGTGATGCCGTGCGCACAGCCACATTTTTTGCGCTCATGGGTTCCAGCGCTTGAAACAATTGCGCCACAGTTACCCCGGTCATCTTGAGCGGAGGCAGTTCGATATCTTCATCTTGTTTGCTGATGATAACGTTGAGCGGCTTGCCCGAAGCAGCCTCGATAGCCTTGACCAAGTCCGTCGGCCCGCCGCCTGGGAATTTGAGATCAAACGTGGGGCGAGGTGCGAGCGGTTGGCCAAAAACTGGTGATAAGCCCAATACCAGGGAGCAGGCGATGACATAAATGACTTTTTTCATATAATATTTCGGTTGTTCTTCAAACCGTTCTTCATATGGAGACACGACAGACGGAGCCAAATCCCTCGCAAAACTTTGAAAAATCGCCCACTCACCCCAGCCCGCCCGCGCGGCCCAAATCTATTGTACAACGCCAATTCCTGCTGAATTGGGGAAAAACGGTGGCTGATGTGCGCATTCCGGGCACAAATCTGTTTTTGTGACTGGCTCGCCCTCATGGCCTTCTCCCCCAAGAGAAGGAACGGCTACGGAAAGTACCTGGCGATTTGTGTGGCCGTCCGGCTCATTCCGCTCTCGGCGTTCCAATGGGCGGCCGACGATTCTCCCTCTCCCGCGCCAGTGGGAGAGGGCATGATAAAATTCAGTTCAGTGGGCGGAGAGCCGGAAGACAATCGTATGGCGATAGACCTGTCCAGGCTTGAGGACGACGCTGGGGAATTTGGGCTGGTTGGGGGAATCCGGGAAGTGCTGGGGTTCCAGGCAAAGGGCGTCGCGGCGTTGATAGAGGCGCCCGCCTTTTCCCTTGATCCCGTTGAGGTTGTTGCCGGTGTAGAATTGAACGCCCGGAGCGGTGGTGAGGAGTTCCAGGACGCGGCCCGATGCGGGATCGGTGACGCGCGCGGCCAAGTCGAGGCGGCCGGCTGTGTGGTTGAGAACAAAGTTGTGATCGTAGCCGCCCCCGAATTTCAACTGGTCGTCGTTCTGGCCGATGCGCGAGCCGGCGGCGGCGGGCTGGCGGAAATCGAAGGGAGTTCCCGCGACAGGGCGAAGTTCGCCTGTCGGAATGAGGTTGGCGTCCACCGGCAGCATGCGGTCCGCGTCGATATAAACCTGGTGGCCCAAAATGTCGCCCTGGCCGGCGAGGTTGAAATAGGAATGCTGGGTCAGATTGACGACGGTGTCGCGGTCCGTGGTGGCGGTGAAATCCAGGGACAATTCATTGGCGGCGGTGAGCGTGTAGAGGGCGGTGACTTGCAGCGCGCCTGGAAAGCCTTCCTCGCCATCCTTGCTCAGATACGTCAGTTCGAGGGAGGGACCCATCGGGGCCTGTTTGGGACTGGCGTTCCAGAGGACTTTGTCGAAGCCCTTGATGCCGCCGTGGAGGGAGTTGGTCCCGTTGTTGGCGGCCAGGGAATAGGTGACGCCGTTGAGGGTGAATTTTGCCTTGGCGATGCGGTTGCCGTAGCGGCCGATCAACGCGCCCAAGTAAGGGCCTTGAACCAGGTATGCGTCGATGCTGTCGTGACCGAGAACGATGTCCGCCATCCGGCCCTGGCGGTCGGGGGCGGTCAAGGAAACCAGGATGCCGCCGAAGTTGGTGATGCGAGCTTCGACACCGTTGGCATTGCGCAAGGTGAAAAGGTCAACGGGTGCGCCGTCCAAGGTTTTACCAAACGATGCGCGGACAACGCCGGCAACGGACGAGGATGGAGATGCGGTTCGAGGCATAATTTTCAATAATTCACTGGCTGGCAGGAAAGGACAATCGCGCGCGGATGTCAACTTTTTTTCGGATTTCTATTGACGGCGGACGGTGGATTGTGTCGTGATTAAGCGCTGGTTCATGCACAGGCTCATAGATTGAAAATATCGCGCAAAACCAATGTCGCGGCGTCGGGCAATACGACCAAGTACGACGCCCATCACACGGTGCTGGCCAAGGCGTACGGGCCGCAGGCGGACTTGCGCCGTGAGCTTTCCGACTCCAAGGCGGTCGTGGCGGAGCGCACCGAGTTGCTGAACGTTTTCGCCGATTGCAGCGACCCGCAAAGGGCCTGGTTGTTGCTGGAGGATTACTTCGAGAAGCTGTCACTTTCGCGCAAGGACTTCGGGTCGCATGAATGGTGGTCGCGGCTGGTATCGACCCAGGGAAAGAAGCGGCTGGAGGAGACGGCGATCCTGTTTCTGCGGTTCAAGCGGCCGTTGCCGACGGAATTGCAGGCGCACGCGAATCTGAAGCGGTTTGCGGAGATCGAGGATGCGGAGAAGGAGCAGCAACTGGTCCGGCAGCTTGAGCAGTGGCACTTTCCCACCCTGCCGGCGCGCCTGGAGACGCCCCGCGCCGTCATCCGGGTCGCCTGCGAACCCAAGGCGATGGGCGAGGACTCGGCGTGGCACGGGTTGTCGGTGGCCTTTTACGTCTCGCGCCAGCGGACGGGGGAGAAGGCCAAAACGATGAACGAAGTGGCGGATATTGCGGCGCGGGCCGGGCACGAACAGGAGCTGTTTTCGGAGGAGGACTGGGAATTCATCCAATGGCTGGCGCAGAGCCACGCGGACCCGGAAGGGTTGTGGGAGTCATTGGTTTTGACGGGGATGGAGTTGTTCGACTGGCTGGTGCGCTGGGGCGGCAAAGGGCGCCTGCGCATGGCCTCGGGCGACCAGCCGATTGTCTTTGACGGGCGCGTGACGGAGTTGATGCCACACTTGGAGATGGTCCATAACGAGTTGTGTTTCACGCATCAGTTGACGCTGCCGGGAGGGGAAGGGCATCCGTTGAGCGCGGTCAAGTTCTTTGGGGGGCGTCCGGCGATGGCGCTGGTGGGGAATGTATTCTATTTGTTGCGCGAGACGCCGCCGGACGAATTGCTCAATGCGTGGGCCAAGAAGCAGATGCTGCCGGTGAGCAAATTGAGCCATCGACTCTTGACTCAATTGCGCAAGGCGCGGACCGCGGCGCAGGTGGATTGGGGCCAGTTGTGCGTCCTGCACGCGGCGCGGCCGCGGTTTGTATTTGAGTTGGTGGATGACGTTGTGCGATTGCGGTTGCTGGCGCAGGCCGAGGGAGAGGGCGGCCAGTGGCATTGGAACGGGCAGGAATGGGAGTGCGACGATCCGCGGGTCGATATGACCGGAAGGCCGTCGCTCCTGGATGACCCGCGGCTGGAACGCGCGACGCAATGGTTGCGCCAACTGGACTGGTTTGCGGCTGAACCAGGCACCTGGGTGGGCGATGCGAACGATAATTTTCCGGCGCGATTGGCGGCGGCCTGGCCGGAGCGCCCGCAGGAGGCCGAATACCTTGGCAACCCGGCCTTTCACCGGTTGTTCATTGCGCCGCGTCCGCTGCGTCCGCGCCTGGTCGTCCAAGGGAGCGGCATCGACTGGTTTTCAGTATCGGCCCAATGGGAAGCCGAGGGGATCAAGCTGACGCCGGCGGATTTGCAGAGGCTGGCCACGGCGACGGGGCGGTTCGTCAAATTGCCGGACGCGGGCTGGATGCAACTGGACGCGGCGGCGGTGCAAGAGGCTCATGAAATGTTCGCCGATTTGGGGGTGGACGGCCTGATGCCCGTGCCGCAACGGCTGGGCTTGGAACACGCGGCGCACCTCGACGAGGAGGGGTTGAAGCGGTTCGGGGACACGCCGGAGGGAGAGGCTTTGCGCCGGCGCCTGGGCGAATTCCGCGGGATTCCAGTCACGCCGCTGCCCGAAGGCGTGCAGGGGGAATTGCGGCCGTATCAGCGGGAAGGTTTCAGTTTTCTGTGCCATTTGACGCGGCACAAATTGGGGGGAATTCTGGCCGACGACATGGGATTGGGGAAGACGTTGCAGACGTTGCTGTGGGTGGCCTGGTTGAAGGCCAGCGAGCGGCAGAGCAAGCCCGCCCTGGTGATCTGCCCGGCCTCCGTGCTCCACAATTGGCTGCGGGAAGCCAACCGGTTCACGCCGGCCCTCAAGGTGCTCGTGCTGGAGAGCGGCGCGGCGCGCCACAATTTACGCAAGCAGATTCCCGAACACGACTTGATCGTGACCAATTACGCCTTGTTGCGCCGCGACCTGGAAGCGCTTCAGCGTTTTACCTTCCGCGTTGTCATCCTGGACGAGGCGCAGTTCATCAAGAATCCCGACGCGCAAATCACGGTGTCAGTCAAACAGTTGCAGGCCAGCCAGCGCCTGGCGCTGACGGGAACGCCGTTGGAAAACCGCCTGCTGGACCTCTGGAGCATCGTGGATTTCATCCAGCCCGGCTACCTGGGCACCCAGGCCAGGTTCCGCGAGAAGTATGAGCCGCGCGGGGAAAACGCGGCCGACGAGCAGCGCATCGCCTGCCGGCGTCTGGCGGCGAAAATGCGCCCTCTCCTGTTGCGCCGGCTGAAGCGGGACGTGGCGCGCGATTTGCCAGATCGAATCGAGTTGCGGCGCGATTGCGAACTGGGCGAGGCGCAACGCAAGCTTTACATCGCGGAACTGCGGCGCAGCCGTGAACAGGTGATGAACACGGTCGCCCAACGCGGCGTCCGGGCCAGCACCATCCATGTCCTGGCCGCCTTGACGCGCCTGAGGCAGGTTTGCTGTCATCCGTCCCTGGTCGGCAATGACGCCGCGTCCGGCAAAACGGAGACGCTCTTTGAATTGCTGGAGCCCTTGCTGGCCGGGAACCAAAAAGTGCTCCTCTTCAGCCAGTTTGTGCGGATGCTCAAGCTCCTGGAAAAGGAATGCGCCGCCCGCCAGATTCGCACGCATCTCCTGACAGGCAAAACCAAAGACCGCCAGGCCGTGATGCAGGCTTTCCAGGACGATCCCAACGGCGCGGTTTTTCTGCTCAGCCTGCGCGCCGCGGGGACGGGACTGAACCTGACGACGGCGAGCAACGTGGTCTTGTACGATCCGTGGTGGAACCCGGCCGTTGAGGCGCAGGCCATTGACCGTTCGCACCGGATTGGTCAGACGTTGACGGTCAACGCCTACCGGCTGATTGCTCCTGGGACGGTCGAGGAGAAGATTTGGGAATTGCAGCAGCGCAAAGCCCAGACCATCGCCGACGTGCTGGGCGAAGAGGGTTTCGCGCGCAATTTGTCGGAGACAGACCTGGAATATCTCTTTGCGGAAGATTGAGCAGGCGCCGGGAATGGACGGCGATTCGGCGGCGCCAAAATTGTTGCAAAAGGGTGCTTGCAAAGGCGGGAGGGGGAGAATATGCTGCCCAACCTTTTTGGACGCCGCGGGAGCGGCGGGCGGTTGAATACGTGGCTCGCCGCCGCCACAACAGGCTTGAACTATGTCAGTTAGAATTCGATTAAAACGCGTGGGAGCCAAGAACGCTCCTTATTATCGCATTGTTGTGGCCGACGCGCGCAGTCCGCGGGATGGCAAATTCATCGAGCAAATCGGCAGCTACCGTCCCCTCAAGCAGGGCGACAATTGCACCCTGAACCTGGAGCGGGCCAAGTATTGGGTCAGCCAGGGGGCGCAACCCAGCGAGACAGTTGCCAGTTTTATCAAGAAACAAAGCAAGGCCGCCCCGGCGGCCTAGAATGGAGGGCAGATGCAGGCCTTTCTCGAATATCTGGTCAAAGGGCTGGTGCAGCATCCTGAGTCCGTCACCGTGACGCCGGTGGCCAGGGACGCGGTGACGATCTATGAATTGCGGCTGCATCCTGACGACGTGGGAAAGATCATTGGACGGCAGGGGATGACGATCAACGCCATCCGCTCTCTGCTGGTGGCGGGCAGCGCGAAGAAGGCATTGCGCTGCACGCTTGAAATCGTCGAGGACACACCGGCGGCAAAAGCTTGAGAATTGATTTGCTCACTTTGTTCCCGGAGATGTTCACGGGACCGATCGACGTGAGCATTGTCCAGCGCGCCCGAAAGAAGGGGCTGTTGGATTTGCGGGTGCATAATCTGCGCGATTACACCCACGACAACTACAAGACGGTCGATGACAGGCCCTTTGGCGGCGGTCCGGGCATGGTGTTGAAGCCGGAGCCGATCTTTGAAGCCGTCGAAGCTTTGGCGGAGGAGGGAACCAGGGTGATATTGATGTCGCCGGTCGGGCGGTCATTTGACCAAAGCGCGGCGCGGGAACTGGCGCGGCAGGAGAATCTGCTTTTGATTTGCGGCGCTTATGAAGGCGTCGATGAACGGGTCCGCCAGGAAGTGGCCGATGACGAGTTATCCATCGGCGATTACGTCCTGACCAACGGGTCGCTGGCGGCGATGGTGCTGATCGACGCGGTGACGCGCCTGCTGCCGGGCGCGCTGGGGGACGACCAGAGTTCGGTGGACGAGTCTTTCAGCCAGGGGTTGCTGGAGTACCCGCAGTTTACGCGGCCGGCGGAGTTTCGGGGGCTGAAGGTGCCGGCGGTGCTCTTATCCGGCAACCATGCGGAGATCGAGAAATGGCGCCGGGAACAGGCGGATTTGCGGACGCAGACGCGACGGCCGGACTTGTGGCGCAAGAAGCAGACTGAGCAATGAAAGAGAATTTATGAACCAGGCATTATTAGACAAAATTGAATCGGAGCAGTATCGCAAAGGCGTCTCGGATTTCGGGGTTGGCGACACCGTGCGGGTCCACACCAAAGTCATCGAAGGCGACAAGGAACGCATCCAGATTTTTTCCGGCGTCGTCATTGGCCGCCGGGGGCACGGGCTGAATTCCACCTTCACGGTGCGGCGCATCAGCTACGGCGAAGGAGTCGAGCGCATCTTCCCTTTGCATTCGCCGCGCATCGACAAAGTGGAGATTGAACGCAAAGGCTCCGTGCGCCGGGCCAAACTGACCTACCTGCGCCAGCGCATCGGCAAGGGCGCCACGCTGGTCAAGGAGCGGGAAGGCCGAACCACGCCATCCGCTGCGCCAAACGCCGCCCCAACTATGGCATCCGTTGCGCCAACCGCGGGACCAACCGTTGCGCCAGCCGCAGCCGAGGCGAAATAGCCGGCCGGCTAAAGCCCTCACCTGGCGCTAATGAAAGTCCTCGTCATCATCGCCCGGACGCTGCTGGGACTTGTTTTTGTGGTATTCGGCCTGAACGCGTTTCTACATTTCATTCCCATGCCGCCCCCGCCACCAGGCCCGGCGGGCGATTTTACGAAGGCGCTCTTCGTGAGCCACTACTTTTACGCCGTGGCGGTCCTGCAAATTGCCGGCGGCGCGCTCTGCCTGCTCGGGCGGTTTGTGCCGCTGGGACTCACACTCTTAGGCCCGGTGATCGTGAACATTCTGCTGTTTCACATTTTTCTTGAACCGTCTGGGCTTCCGCTGGCACTGGTGACCGCCGTGCTGGCGCTCTTTGTGCTTTGGGCAAACCGGCGGGCCTTCGGAGGGTTGATGCAAGGGTGATTGGTTGAAAGCCTATGGAGATTCTCATCGGCTGCTTGTTTGGGTTTGCGGGGTGGTTTCTGGCGCGCTACCTGGCGGGGGGAATTTTTACGGTCAACCAAAATGAGCGGGCGGTGAAAACCAGCTTTGGCCGCGCGGAACGGGTTGGCACGGCCACGACCGCGCAAAGCCCCATATCAGCCAGCCTGCTGGGGGAGGAACGGGAACGATACTCCTGTCCGCAAGTGCGCGTGATCCCGCCCGGCGGGCCTTACTTCAAATGGCCTTGGGAACAAGTCCATAAGGCGTCGATCGCCACGCAGACCATGAACATGGCATACGACCCGGAGGACCCCAACGCCAATAACCAGGGCACGGCCCTGGAGGCGGTCACCAAGGACCAGCTCAATACCGGTCTCAAGGGCCAGATCCGGTTCAGGGTGGCGGAGCAGAACCTCTACGCTTACTTGTTCGGAGTGAAGCGGCCCATTGTCCACGTCATGGGCTATTTTATTTCGGTGTTGCGCGAACGCATCGCCAATTTCGAGGCGCCCTCCGCTGCGGCTGCTGCGGCGCCCGGCGCTCCGCCGGTGATCGGCATTTCCATAAACGACCTGCGCAAGAATCTGCCCGACATCAACGAGCACATGGATCGCGAGTGCGCCTCATCGGCGGCACGCTACGGCATCGCGCTGGACGCATCGCTCATCACCGGGATCGACCCGCCGGCGGAGGTGGAATCGGCGCTGGCGGCCATCAATACGGCTTACAATCAGGTTTCCTCGGACATCAGCCTGGCGCAAGCCGGGGCGGACCAGAAATTGGTGCAATCACACCGGGCGGTGGAGATCGAAACGCTCAAGGCGCAGGCCGAGGCGGAACCGCTGGCGGCGGTCGCGGCGCAATTGGGGGAGTTGAAAAAGAGCGGCCCCGGAGTTCTGGGCGCGTATCTTCGCAACGTGCGCCTCAAATTGTTCACTCAGGCGCAACGGGTGATATTGGAGGTGCCGCGTGGGTGAGTTGTTCGCTGCCGTAACGATGATGTCCGCGGTCACTAAATTCTTCGCCGCCGCGATGGTGATGTTCGCGGCCATGTTCGTGATTGAGCCGGTCCTGCTGGGGCTGGCCCGGATGCTGGGTTTCTACACGGTCGTTCAGGAGCGACGGTGCAAGGTGTACATGTTATTCGGAAAGGTCGTGGCTGTCCTGGATGAGCCAGGATTGCATTTTCTTTGGGCCAGAATGGGCTGGAAAGCGCCCTTTGCATCGTGCAAGGAAATTGATCTGCGGCTGGACCAGGAATACATCCGCAGCACTCAGGTCAATTCCGAGGAAGGCGCGCCCATGGGCATCAGCATCTGGTACGAGATGCATATCAGCGACCCGGTTGCCTACCTCTTCAAGAACGCCGACCCGCGCGGGTCCCTTTCGGCCAGTGTCAGCAACTCCACCGTCCGCTGCCTGAGCAACATGAAGCTGGCCGACATGCTCGAAAATCGGCACGCCATGAGCCAGACGGTGCGGGCGGAGGTTTCGGTCACCTCGCGCGAATGGGGATACCAACTCGGCTCGGTCTATATTCGCAAAGTCCACTTCCGCGACTCGGCCATGATCAAAGGGATCGAAGAGAAGGTCGTCAACCGCCTCCGGCAGGTGACATCGGCGATCAAGCAGGACGGAGCCAACCAAGTCAGCATCATTACCAGCACGGCGGAGCGGCATGCGGCCATCGAGTTCGCCAAGGCGGCAGCCGTACGCCCTCAAATTGTCGGCGCGGTGCTGGAAAACATTTCGAGGGACCCCGAGATTGCGGCGGCGATGTTCGAGATTCTGGAGACCGAACACATCATCGAAGGCAAGAGTGAAATCACGCTCGTGCCCAAGAACGGCCAATTGCTCCCCCAACTGCTCGCCGCGCGCGAAATAAAGCCTGAAGCCTGAATCGAATCAACCGCGGATAACCAGCGCGGCCTTGCCGGAGTTTTCGCTTTCGCTGGACGAGTTCTTCGCCAAATGACTTGGTGAAGCGCCGGGGGTCATCGTTGGTTGCGGAGTTTGGCGCGGAGTTTCCTCAGGGCGCGGGTTTCGATGGTCTGTATCGCTGACCAGCGGCATTTGCATTCGGCGGCGATGGCTTCATAGGTCAGGCATTGTCCTTTGATGTGGGTTTTGAGGAGCCGGTCCAGTCCTTCGTCAATCGGCGGTTTCATGTTTCCGGGGCGCTTGGTTTCCATGCGGGGTCTTGTGTTTGGCCTGTCGTCCCCGTTCTGGCGGCTGGCGCCCGCTGTCTTTCTGTCGCTCACGCCGGGAGTCAACATCGAAGGAGGCGCGTTTGCAACTAAAAAATTGCATTTTATCACTTTATTTGATAAATATCGTTTCCAGGACGCGCCCGTTAATGTCCGCGGCGCTCCCGCCTTGTCCCGGCAAAAGGGAGGCCGTTCCGCCCAACCCCGGCGGAATTGCCGGAAAGGACTCACAAGCCACGCGCCAAAGGACGCTCCGCGCCAGGGGGATACCAGGCGGTCGCGCAATTTAAGGCTGACCTTTGCCAATTTTTGCATAGCCAGCCTGCGGGGGATGAGGCATCCTGCATTTGATGCAAAGTGTTATCCCAGTGGAGTCGAAGCCTAAACCGGCTGAACGGCCAGGGGATGGTGCGAAGGCACGCAAGTATCCCGCGGATACAGTATCGGATTTGCGGGATTGCACGTTTGAGAAAATGGGCCTCCGTTGCAACACCGAAACCACGGTGATGAAACGGATTCTGCGCTTTCCTCCGTCTTGCTAGAGAAGTTCGGCCCGAAAGGCCGGGGCGACACGGGTCGATCCCGGATGCCCGGTTTGCCGCCAAAGAGGGGTTCCAGGGCGATGGCAGCGAATCTACGGCAAGTTGTGCGCCGGCGCTTCCCGTCCTATCCACGGTCTTGATTATGCCATCCACCCCGCTCACCGAACTGATTCCCGTGTTGCAAGTGGCCATCGCGCCCGTCATCCTGATCTCCGGCGTCGGACTGCTCCTGCTCTCCCTGACCAACCGTTTTGGCCGCGCGGTGGACCGCACCCGTCAAATTCACGGCCAAATGCGCCAGACGCCCGCGTCCGACCGCCCTCAACTGGCCAACCAGGTCGAGGTCATCTACCGGCGCGCGCGCCTGATTCAGTTTTCCATTGTCATGGGCGCCCTGAGCGCGCTGTTCGCGGCGCTGCTGATCGTAACGTTATTCTTGACTGCGTTGTTGAAGTGGGGGTTGGCCGCGCTCATCAGTGTGTTTTTCATCGCCTGCATGCTGTCGCTGGTCGTGTCGCTGGTCACGTTCATCATGGACATCCGCCTTTCACTCATCGCCCTGAAACTGGAACTGACGCGCCAGGAAAAAATGCAATAACGAGGCGTTAATAAACCAAACTCCGGCCAGAACTGGCTGGACGCCGGCCCGGCGCGGGATTATCTTTTCATTAGATAAAATTCTATGTCAAAGTTGGACCAAACTGAAGTCTTGGTTGTCGGGGCCGGCCCGGTCGGAATGTTGACCGCGCTTCTGCTGACGCAAAATGGAATTAGAACCCGCATCATGGACCAGGAATCCCGCACGGCCGGACACAGCTATTCCTGTGCGCTGCATCCCCGTTCCATCAAACTGCTTTCGGACGCCGGCATCGCCGCCCAGGCCGTCGAATCGGGCCACCGCATCGCCTCCGTGGGTTTCTATGAAGGCAACGCGCGCCGCGCCGAAGTCAACCTTGCCCAATTGCCTGTTGACTACCCCTTCGCGCTGGTCCTGGACCAAAGCGCCCTGGAAACCTTGTTGGAACGAAAACTCCGCGAGGCGGGCGTCAAAATCCATTGGGGCCACCGGCTGGCCAATGTCGATATGAAGGACCTCGGCGCCACCGCGATCATTGAGCGCCTGGCCACAACCGGCAAAGGCTACAGCGTCCCCGATTTTGAACAGGGCGTCGAACGAACTTTGGAAACCCAGGCCGATTTTGTCATCGGCGCCGACGGCTCCAATTCGGTCGTCCGGCGGCGGCTGGGCATCCGTTTCGAGCGGACGGGCGCTCCGCAACATTTTGCGGTTTACGAGATGGAGGCAGGCAGCGACTGCGGCCACGAAACCAAGGTTGTCTTGGACCCCGCGGCATCCAGCGCCCTGTGGCCGATGTCCGACACCCGCTGCCGTTGGGGTTTCCAAGTCAATCCAGACGACGAGGCGAAGGATTTTCCGTCCAAAGACCGGGAGCGGATGGCCGTGATTGAGCCGCCTGGCGAGCGTGACAGCCTGCACCGCCTGCGACAGTTCTTGAAGGAGCGGGCGCCTTGGTTTGACAACCCGATCCGGGAAGTCATCTGGACCACCAACGTGCAATTTGAACCGCGGCTGGCCCGCCAATTCGGACGCAACCGCTGCTGGCTGGTGGGCGACGCCGCCCACCAGACCGGGCCGGTCGGCATGCAGAGCATGAACATCGGGTTCCGAGAGGCGGTGGACTTGGTGGAGTCGCTCACGCAAATCCTGCGCAAGAACGCCCCCGAAGACTTGCTGCGGGCTTATGATCGCACACATTGGTGCGAGTGGCAGCGATTGCTGGGCTTCAAGGCGGTCCCCCCCGCGGCGGACAAGGCCTCGGAATGGGTGCGCCAGCGGGCCGTTCGCATCGCGTCCTGCATCCCCGCTTCCGGCGCCGACCTTTCCGCCCTGCTCAGCCAGCTCGGAATCGAATTCTAAGGCAATCGCGCGTGTTCATGTTATTCTGAATGGGATGCAATGTATCGAGGTATAGGCTTGGACAACAGGAAAATGAAAAGTGGTAACGATCAGGCATCGGAGCCGGGGGGAAGTCAGAAGTCACTGAAGTGAAAAAAGCGGATTCCCGCTTTCTCCTTTGGCTTCCAATTCATTCTTCATTTTTGCCGCGGCCAAAACTGGCCATGGGCAGAATATGGCGCGATTCCAGTTTCGTGTAGGTGTTATGCAGGCGCCCATCTGAAATCGACTGCGCCGGACGCTGAACTTTTCCCTTGACGCGTGCGGGAAAAACGCGCAGACTGCCCGCGACCCATAGGAGTATCTGACACGTAAACGGAGGACGGATTAGAATATGAAACACTGCTTCAATCGTCGGCATTTTCTAAAAACATCAGCATTGGCGGGCGGAGCGGCCTTGGCGCTGGATCATCTGCCATTTGTTAACCGGGCGATGGCCGGAGTGCCGATCGTTGCGGCCCCGCTCCAGACAACCAGCCAGGTGTCACTGACCACCGGCAGCGACCACGTTGACATCGTCTTCCAGGCGCTCCAGCCATTGAAGAGGCAGATTGCCGCCGCCATCGGCAACCGGCCTGTTCTGATCAAACCCAACTGCGTCAGCGACGGCGCCATACCCCTGGCGGACACGCCGGTGCAGTGCATCGAGGGGATTTTGGAGTTCTTGAAGTCGATCGGGAAAACCGACGTGACTGTCGCCGAGAATTGCTGTGGCGGTCTGACGATGACGGCATTTTCTCTTGACGGTTACCTGGCTCTGCGCAAGAAGTACCCTGTCCGCTTCAAGGAGTTGAGCCAGGAAGGCGCTCAACCAATGCACATTTGGGATTCAGGGGGATCCAATCGCACGGCGACGGACCCGACCGATATTACTTACATCGCGAAGATGCTGCTCAAACCACGGCGGTACTTCGTCATTTCGGCTTGCAGACCCAAGACGCACAATTATCAGGTGGCGACGTTGGGCTACAAGAACATGGGGATGGGAGCAGCCTTGGAGAATCAGACCATGTATGTCCCCGGCCAGAGTGGCTGGCCGGACGTGAAGCAACATATGCATTGGGTGGCCACGAATTCCGCCAGCGGCTCGACTCAATATACGTACGGATGCCAGGACCTCTGTGACACTCTCTACATGCTGGCGCCGCTGCTGGGGCCGGACATGGCGGTGATTGACGCTTACCAGGGCATGGAGGGGAGCGGGCCGGAAAGTGGAACCGCAGTCAACCAGCAGGCTGTGATTGCAGGCCTGGATTGGCTCGCCGTGGATCGCGTCGCGGTCGAAATAATGAACGTCGCCGCGGGCATCACCGCCGCGGGGGGCGACCCCACAGCCTACACCACCAGCGCCAAGACCGCTCAATGGCCTTGGCCGATGTACCCCGCCGCCCTCAATTACTGTGGCCAGGCTGGTTATGGTCAATACGATCTTAGCTTGATTGACGTTTTGGGACCGGCGCCCAGCACCCTCCAGGCAGCTCTCGCCACTCAACACGCCAATAGCAGCAACGCCGGTCTGAACCACTACCAACTCCACCCCAGCATCGTGTCGGAGTTGGTCACGGGCTACACGTTGCGAAATCCAGCTTGAACCGGATCAAACCCCAATTCTCCCCATATGAAAACAACAATGATTAGTGGACTGCTCCTGGCGGTGGCGGCCTCTCTCGGCTTGCCTGGCTCCGCCGGGGGAGCGGCGGCAACCCTGAACGATATTGGCGCCGCAAACCCCACTCCGGGAACTTACGACATTTACCAATTGGGCGCTTCAGCCACGGAGGCTCCCGCCGGTCTGAATTTCTACGACAACAACGCCAACAACACCGGAACGACCCCTCCAGGGCAGACCTTCACCACTGGCGGCAAAGCGGGCGGTTACATTCTTAGCACCGTCTCGCTCAAGACATCCGGCAACGGCAGCACTTCCACGTCTCCGGGCAGCTCGACCACTTACGCTCTGTACATTTACACAGTGACCAACGTGAGCGCCGGCAATGCCACCCTGATTGCGACCTACACCGCCACCGCCGCATTCACACAGAACGACTGGCTGCAATGGACTAATCTGGGGCTTGCATTGAATCCGAACTCGTTTTACGCCTTCGCCCACGCCAGAACGGGCGATCCCGGGCCCGCCTGGGAGAGAATCAGTGTCACCAACCAGAATCCTTATCCGGGCGGTCGGATCGCGACCCTTCCCGCCGCCGGGGGAGCCATGAATTTCGGCACCAGCAGTGTCTATGACATGACCTTCGACCTGGGGCTGATTCTGGCGGAGGCACCGGCGACCATCTCGATACAGCCGGTCTCCGAGGCGGTGTATCCGGGCTTGAGCGCCACGTTCACGGTCACGGCTGCCGGCAACACGCCGCTCTATTACAACTGGCAAAGAACCGGGACAAACCTCGCTGACCAGGGGAACATATCGGGTTCGTCAACCCCGGCTTTGACCATCAGCGATGTGTCCACGGCGGATACGAACCAATACGATGTGGTGGTGTCCAACAGCTATGGCGTCGTCACAAGCAGCGTGGTGACGTTGTCCCTCAACCTGGCGCCGGAGATTCTGACTCAGCCCGTCTCTTTGGATGTCGGTGTCGGCGAAACGGCGCAACTCTCGGCCGGCGCCAGCGCCAGTGAAACGCTGCATTACCAATGGGAAGCCGGGGCGATAGGCAGCGGCGTTTACACGAACCTCACTGACGGCGGGAACATCTCCGGTTCCACCAACTCGACTCTGACCATCAGCGGCGCCGGCGAGTGGAACCAGGCCGATTACGTGGTGGTGATCACCGACGCGGCCGGGCAGGTCATCAGCCGCGTGGCAACCGTGGGCGTCGGAACCTGGGAGGAAGCCGGACAGGGCGGCATTGTCACAGCCGTGGCGACTTCGCCCGATGGCGCGTGGATTGCCTCGGGCAGCGATGATGCCACGGTCAAGCTATGGCGAACCAGCGACAGCTCGCTGTCCCGCACTCTGGCCGCCGGCGGACTTCTACAAGTCACCGCGCTGGCGTTCGGGCCTGCCGGCACCAATATCATCGCCGCCGGCTATTACGACGGCACAATCCGGCTGTGGAATACCGCCAATGGAGCTTTGGTTCGCAGCTACACCAACTGTTACGGCAAAGTCACCTGCATGGCCTTCTCTCCCAACGGCCAGCAAATCGCCTTCGGTTGCGGTGATTGGATCACCCGAATTCTCAGCGTTTCAAGCGGCGAAGTTCTCAACAACGGCGGCGAAGGCTCCATTTTAAATAACGGAGTGGTGCGCAGCGTGGCCTATTCTCCGGATGGCTCCAAGCTGGCGGTCGCGGGTGAGGATACGAATCTGATCAAGACTATCTTTGTGCTTAACGGCAGTACTTGGTCCACGCTTGCCACCCTCCTCCAGGGTTCCAATAATCTCTGCTCGGTCTCCAATTCTGTGACCGCCCTGGCTTTTTCACCCAATGGCGCCAACCTGGTATCCGGCTGCCTGGACCAGACCATGTGCTTCTGGTCCACCGCGAACTGGGCCTTGCAGCGATCTCTGACCAACACCGGGCCGGGGATCACATCCCTGGCATTTGCCCCCAACGGCCAGAACCTGTTCTCTGGAGATCAAAGCGGCGCCATCCAGTTCCGGACGGCCGCGGCAGGTTGGAGCGCCTCGCAAAGCTGGCTCGCTCATTCCGGCCCGGTGTGGTCGCTGGCCTGCAGCGCTGACAGCACCCTGCTGGTCTCTGGAGGCGACGACGACCAAGTCAGGGTTTGGCAGACTACCAATGGAGTGCTGGTGACCAATCTTGTCAGCCAGACGGCAATGGTCACCCGGTCCTGCGTCGCACCGGACGGTTCCCTGGTTGCCTGCGCCGACGCGGACGGTGCCGTGCGGTTGTTTGCGGCCCAATCGGGAGCTTCGGCTTGCGTCATAACGGCCCATACCAATCAGGTGAGCGCGCTGGCCTTCTCGCCGGATGCAACTTTCCTGGTTTCAGGCGGCGGCTGTCTGGACAACAGCATTTGCATCTGGGACTGTTCAAATGGCGGCCAGCTCCAGTCCATTGCCGGACTGTTTGCAAATGGCGTGACTGCGCTGGCCGTATCGCCGGACACCAGCCTCATTGCCGCCGCGGGAGATAGAACGGACCAAGTGATCCAGATTTGGAACAGGTCGAATAGCAACCTGCTTTACACCTTGGCCGGCCACAGCGACGGCACGGCAGTGGTGGCTTTTTCGCCGAACGGACAATTCCTGGCCTCCGGCGGGATGTTTAGCAGCGGCACCATTAAACTGTGGGATATGAGCAACGGCAGTTGTCCGGTCACCTACGCGGGCCACACTTGCACCGTTGTGTCCATTTCGTTCAACCCGACCGGCACGTTGCTTGCCTCGGCCGGGCAGACCGACGGTCTGATCAAGATCTGGACCAACGGCAGTGTGACACCGTTGTGCTCGCTGAACAGTCTCGCCTCGGGTGCGCGGGCGGTCGCCTTCTCCCCGGACGGCACGTTGCTGGCCGCGGGCGGCTCCGACACCATCCAGATTTGGCAAACTTCGAACTGGCAGCCGATTTGGAGCCGTTCCAGCGAAACCGTGGGAATCAGCACCCTGGGATTTTCGCCCAACGGCACATTCCTGGTTTTTGGCCGCGAAGATGGAACCTTGGGCCGGATTTGGAATCCGCTGGCCACGCCGGTCACGATGACGTTGAGCAGCGCGCAAGCAGGCCAATTCACGATCGCCAATCCGTCCTATAGTTCGTTTCTTTCGGTGGAAACTTCATCCGATCTCGCGCACTGGAACGTGCTCACCAACCTCGTGGCTGCCACGAACGTGGTTCAAGTGATCGATTCGTCGTCGTCGCCGGCCCGGTTCTATCGCGTCAGCACGCCCCAATAAGAACCGGAGCGCAGGCGCCTGAATCATTAACCCGCATATTTCACACTCGCCTTAAAGGTCCGCCACGCCGCACGGTAGGGCGACGCTCCCGCGGAGCCGGGGTCTCGTCGGTGGAAAGGCTCCGCAGGAGCGTCGCCATCTGCCAAGCCATGAAATATCCGGGCCAGGCGCCATTTTTCGACAACCACCGAACCGTTCTTTATCGTTATCGCCGCCCTGTTCCCTCCCTCATTTTGTGCCCGTGCGATTCTTGTGGGCGGGGGGGCCGCGCCCGCCAGATCGCTTGCGCCGCAGCAAAACTACCGTAATTTACCGTAATTTACCGTAATTTTTTAACCACGGACGGACACGGATTAACACGGATAAAGAAATTCCATCCGTGTCCATCCGTGGTAAAACCCCCTTTTTTCCTGCACAAGGGTGCATAAGCCTGCATAAACGGCCATTTTCGCGGTGTGGCTCTCGCTGGAACGGGTTCACCGCTCCAGCTTTCCGCAAACCGGCCTATTTCAATGAACATCCGCTTTTTCCCGTCCACGCCGCCAACATACAACAACAATTACGGAACGCAACGCTTTTCGAAGAATCCCATTCAAAGCCTCCCGCCAGTTTGCCGGAGCGGGACTAACCTTTAAGAAATGAGCGTTCAAGAGATCAATGAGGCCCCCAATCCTCGCCTAAGGGATTTTTTTTGAACCGCGAACCACGCGAACCACGCGAATAATCGGGATTTTTCGCGTGGTTCGCGTGGTTCGCAGTTGACTCGGATTTCTTTATTGGCACGAATCTTGAGGTTTCTTCTTTTGCGCCGAACTCATTCGGGCTTGCGGTCGTTAGGCGAGGATTAGGGGAGGCGCGCAGGTGGGAATAGTCGCCCGCTCGGAGTATTGGCCGTACCAGGGGGAGATGAACATGTTGCCTTGGCGCGAGGGAACTTGAGTCAGGGTCTCGCAGGCGCTCGCCCCTCCCGACTTCCCCTTAATTCCGGGAGGGGCGAGCAGCATCCGCGAGCGGTGCAGTCCCATAATTTGTTCCGTCCCCTGCGAGACCCTGTTGTAAAACTCGGGTTACGGGCCGCGGAGGCGGAAAAACAGGCTCCCAGCCGGCGGCGTGATGGTAATGCTGTTCGCGCCGCTGGCGTTGGTGCTGACGGCGTAGCCGCTGGCTGTCCAACCCCCCGACGCGGCCAGATTGCTGTTTTGTTGCAAGGCGAAATTGGCCGTGTTCGGCCAGGAGATAATGACGCTGTTGCCGGAATGGGTGATGGCCAGGTTGGGAAGCCCCGCCGTTTGCACGACGGAAATCAAACTCCAAAAGCCGCCGGTCAGCGAATAATTGCCGCCGCTCATCGCGCCGCCGGCGTCCGGCTGGCCGATGGTGCCGCTGATGGAATACTGGCCGCCGCCGGCGGCGGCGCCGCCGCACGCGATTTTATACCAGCCAATGGAGTATGATTGCGCTTGAAGTTGGGGCAGTGCCAACAGCAAGCCTGCAATCATCAGGCAAGCGGTGAGGATACTATTTTTCATTTTTAAAATGGATCGGTTTCGCATGGTTTCATTTCATAAAAATCTCCGCACATCGCATTTCACGTCTCAATCCGGTCGCCCAGCACAAACTTCTGGTCGCGTGGAAACTTGTTCGGTTGCGGGATCAAATAAACCAGCAGGTCTTGCAACTTGGTCAAAATGTTGTCGCTTTCTGTCATGTCAATTCTCTAAAAAAATTCACCGCTGCGCTGGCTTTCAATAGGGACAAAGAGTAAAAGAACAAAAACTAAAGCCCCCTCACACAACGGAACCCGACGTAGTGGTTGCCGAGGAGCGGGTTGAAGTCGTAGCGATAGGCGCACCGCGCGAGGACGGCGGAGCCGTACCAACCGCCGCCGCGCAAAACACGGCCGCTCCCAGATGGCGGCCCTGTTGGATTAGTAGTTGTTGGTTGACCATACGGCGACCCGTACCAATCCCAACACCACTCTTCCACATTTCCAGCCATGTCGTATAACCCATATCCGCTCGCCACAAAATAGCCTGCCGGACTCGTGTAGGGATACGCCCCGGTGTCGAAAAGGGCATTGTAGCCGTTCGGCCCCAAATCATAGCCATAGTCGCTGGTATTTCCATAATAGTTGGCCAGATTTTCCGTGATGATGTCGCCCCACGGAAAACGTTGCCCGCTCAACCCGCCCCGCGCCGCCTTCTCCCATTCCGCTTCCGTCGGCAACCGATACCCGCCGGCCCCCCAGTTCACATAAGGGGCGACATCCCCAGCCGAATACACCTGAGTCAACGCCGCATCCGTGTAATATACCGGAGTCAAACCCGCCTGCTGCGACCGCGCATTGCACCACTTCACAACATCAAACCAGTTCACGCTCTGCACCGGATGATTCGGCGCCTTGCCGGAACCGGCATTGTCAAAGCTATAATCGTTATTCGTCGCCCAGAAATACACCGACTGCCATTGCGCGTAGCTTGCCAGATTGATGTCCATGTAAAATGCCGACACCGTGATGTTCGTGGGCGTTGCATCGGTGATGTCGCTATCCCCGATGGAGTTCCCCATCGTGAACGTTCCCGCCGGGATCAACGTCATGCCTTGGGGTGTCGCCAGCGTGGACGCAGTCACATTGGTCACACCCGCACCATTGCCGGTGAATGTGCCGCTCAACGTCACGCCCGTTGCCGTGTTCGTCACCACCACGGACGGCAACGCCGCCACGGGCACCGTGCCGCCGGTCAATTGCGAGGCGTTGAGATTGGTCAAACCGCCCGCGTTGCCGCTGAACTCCCCCGTCAACTGGCTGGCCGGCAGCGTCCCCACCAGATTGCTGGCGCTGTTGGCCATGATCGAATACGGCGCCGCGGAGAGGTTCAGCAGCGGGCTTAAGGCGGCAAAACCGTTGACGCCGTCGCTGAACCACGTCCGCAATTGCAGATTGGGCTGGTAAAAGGTCGAAACCTCTATGGCCGTCATGTTGGCCACGTTCGTGTCGCCCAACGCCACGGTGAACAGGCCGTTGGCCACCCCGACGTTCACGGCGGCCGCCGGTTCGCTCCCGGCGCTGCTCGTGCCATCGTTGCTCCAGTAGGTTGTGTAGGTGGTCAATGCCGGCGGCGCGGCAATCGTCACCGTGGGTGCGCTCGTGTAGTTGGCATTGCCGAAGCTGACGACGGCCAGATTCGTTACGACTCCGCCACTGCTGATCTCGGCCTTGGCCTGCGCGCCAGAACCACCGCCGCCAACCACCGTTACCGTCGGCGCGGTAAGATAGCCGCTGCCGCCCGCAGTGACCGTGTAGCCGGTGATGTAGCCGTTGCTCGGCGGATCGGCTGTGGCGGTGGCCTGGCTGGCCCCATTCGCGCTGGTCACCAGGGCGAACTTAAACTGGCCGGAGCCGGTGAAATTGGCGCCATTGTCCAACACCTGTCCCTGATAAGTGAACACGGTGTTTTGGGCGCGGGCGGTTGAGGCTTGGAGGCTGAGGGCTGGGAGCAGGAGCAGCGCAAAAAGACGTCTGATTTGGTTCTTCATAATGATTCCATTTCAAAAGCAAATGCCGGCCAATTTGGTTCGAGTACAAAACTTTCGCTCGACGGTTCATCTGCTCATAATGTCAAAAATCCGTCAATCCATTATTTTTGTCCAAAGGCGCTCAAATAAGGGTTTTCCCCCCTGGAACAGCGAACGTGTCAAGACTCTTTTTCTGACTTTATGTCACTTGTTCAACGACGCCAATTGCACACGCCATCGCAAGGCGGCGTAGCTGACCCTGGCACTCGAAGGCATGGCGCGTCACTTCGTAGTCAAGCTGGTCAAAGTCCTTTTGATTCATCGGACTCAGGGGGATGGGGCGGGTTGTCGCCGTGATTCAAGTCAGAAAGATGGGGTCAGAAAAATGAAAAGGAGATCATTTTCCCTCTCCCGCCGACACATCTTCAGGTTAACGCTTGTGTGGCGTCGCCCCATCGAACTTCGCCAAGGATTGGGGGTTCGCCGGGCGGAGTTTTTTGGGGATTGAAGATTCCTGGGATGCCGCGCATATGGTCCGCGAAGCTGTGAAGCTCAAGAAGCCGTGATTGCCGCGCCGCCCAACCTCCAACTATGTGGACTGACGCCGTGTGTTCATGGAAAAGCCAGGGAACGAATGACGTGTAAAGAAGAAAAGTGCGAATTGAGACTCTCAATTCGCACTTTTCAGTGATCTATTGCGGCTTCCCGGCCGCGCCGCTCCCGGCTCTACTTCTTCTTGTCCTTGGCCTTTTCTTCCAGGGCGGCCTGGGCCGCGGCAAGGCGGGCGATGGGCACGCGGAAGGGGGAGCAACTGACGTACGTCAACCCGGTGCGATGGCAGAATTTCACGCTCGCCGGGTCGCCTCCGTGCTCGCCGCAGATTCCCAACTTGATGTCGGGACGGGTCTGGCGGCCTTTTTCGACGGCGATCTTGATCAAGGCGCCGACGCCGGTTTGATCGATGGTGGCGAAGGGATTCTGCTTGATGATCTCCTGTTCCTGGTACTGCGGCAGGAAGTGGCCTGAATCGTCGCGGCTCATGCCCAGGCAGGTCTGGGTCAGGTCGTTGGTGCCGAAGCTGAAGAAGTGGGCGTCCTTGGCGATCTCGTCCGCCACCAGCGCGCCGCGCGGGATTTCAATCATCGTGCCGACCAGATATTGGATTTTTGTTTTGGTCTCTTCCTGCACCAGCTTGGCCGTGCGGTGGACGACTTCCAACTGGAGTTGGAGTTCCTTGGGGAAACCGACCAGGACGATCATGATCTCGGGTTTGACTTTGATGCCTTCCTTTTGGACCTGGACGGCGGCTTCGATGATGGCGCGCGTCTGCATCTCGGTGATCTCCGGGAAGACGATGCCCAGACGGCAGCCGCGCAGGCCGAGCATGGGGTTGAACTCATGCAACTCCGCCACGCGCCGTTTGATCTTCTCCACTGGCACGCCCATCTTGACAGCCAGGTCTTTCTGCGCCGCGTCTTCGTGGGGCAGGAATTCATGCAGCGGCGGGTCCAGGGTGCGGATGGTCGCCGGGAATCCTTTGAGAGCGCGGAAAATTCCCGCGAAGTCGTCGCGCTGATAGGGCAGAAGAATGGCCAGGGCCTTTTTTCGATCTTCCAGATTGTCGGCGAGGATCATTTCGCGCATGGCGTCGATCCGATCGCCCTGGAAGAACATGTGCTCAGTGCGGCACAGGCCGATGCCCACCGCGCCAAAGGCCAAAGCGTTGGCCGTTTGTTCGGGGGAATCGGCGTTGGTGCGCACGTGCATGCGGGTGGCTTTATCGCACCACTTCATCAACTGCGCGTAATACTGGAAGGTGCGGCTCTCCTTGGCGGCAAGGGTCTTGGCCACGAGCACCTGGACGATCTCTGATGGCGCGGTCTTCAATTCCCCGGCGTACACTTCGCCGGAGGTGCCGTCAATGGAAAGGAAATCCCCTTCCTTGATTGTCTGCCCGCTGACCTTCAACGTTCGCGCCTGGTAATCAATCTGCAAGGCGTCGGCGCCGCAGACGCACACCTTGCCCATCTGCCGCGCGACCAGCGCGGCGTGCGAACTGACTCCGCCCCGCGCCGTCAAGATGCCCTCCGCGGCGATCATCCCGCGCAAGTCTTCGGGCGACGTCTCGATGCGCGCCAGCAACACCTTCTCGCCGCGGTGCGCCGCTTCCACGACGCGGTCGGCGTTGAAATAGACTTTGCCAGTCGCCGCGCCCGGGCCGGCGGGGAGACCTTTTGCAATGCACTTGGCCGATTTGATGGCCGCGCGGTCAAAAACCGGCGCCAGGACCTGGTCCAACTGATCGGCGGGCACGCGCTGCACCGCTTCTTCCCACGAGATCAGTTTCTCCTTCTCCATTTCGACGGCGAACCGGATGGCCGCCAGGCCGGTGCGCTTGCCGTTGCGGGTCTGGAGCATGAACACCTTGCCGTCTTCTATGGTAAACTCAAAATCCTGCACGTCGCGGAAATGCTTTTCGAGCGTCTGCCGGACCTGTTCCAACTCCTTGGCCGCCTGGGGCATGATCTTGATGAGTTCAGCCACCGGTTTGGGCGTGCGCACGCCGGCGACCACGTCCTCGCCTTGGGCGTTGATGAGGAATTCACCGTAAAACACCTTCTCGCCGGAAGCGGGATCGCGCGTAAAAGCCACGCCGGAACCGGATTTGTCGCCGGTGTTGCCGAAGACCATGGACTGCACGTTGACGGCGGTTCCCCATTCGCTGGGGATGTTGTATTTGCGGCGATAGACAATGGCGCGATCATTCATCCAGGAACCAAAGACAGCGCCGATGGCCCCTTCGAGTTGTTTCCACGGATCGGTCGGGAATTCCTCGCCGGTCCGCTCCTTGATGAGGGCCTTGAATCGTTTGACCAACTCCTGAAGTCCGGCGGCGTTGATCTGCGTGTCTTCCACATGCTGATCTTTCGGGAACAGTTCCTTCTTGAGGCCTTCGATGACGGTTTCAAAGGGTTCATGGTCCTCGTTGGCCGCCTTTTGCACCCCCATGACGACGTCGCCATACATCTGGATAAACCGGCGGTAACAGTCCCAGGCGAAACGGGGGTTGCCACTGGCCTTCTCCAGCGCCACCACGGTCTGATCATTCAGGCCCAGGTTCAAGATCGTGTCCATCATGCCCGGCATCGAATCGCGCGCTCCCGAACGCACGGCGACCAAAAGGGGCTTCTGCACGTCCCCGAAACGCTTGCCGAGGATCTTCTCCGTGTTCGCCACGCCGGCCTTGACTTGCGGCCACATTTCCTTGGGATAGGATTTGTGGTGGGCGTAATAATAAGTGCAGACTTCGGTGGTGATGGTGAAGCCGGGGGGAACGGGCAGGCCGATGCGGGTCATTTCGGCCAGGTTGGCGCCTTTGCCCCCCAAGAGGGGTTTCATGCCGCCGTTGCCGTCGGCTGTTTTGTTGCCAAATAAATAAACGTATTTCTGTGATTTTGATGATTCTTTAGCCATAAAAAAGCAGTCCTGTAATCCTCGCGGGTTTGGCGAGTCTTAATTTATGCCCGGAACTCTAACAAAGGGCGCAGGACAGTCAATTTTTGTTTGTGAAATTCATCGGCTACTTTTTGGCATTTTCTATGCGAAAACTGTCCACAGCCCTTCTCCCCCTCTGTTGCGCCGCGCTCTTCCCCGCCTGCAATCGCCATCCCGCCTCAACCCCGGCTACCGCGCCGCAGCCCTCTTCCCAAATGTTTGTCGTCAAGGGAGTTATAAAAGAGCTGGAACCCGATGGCAAAACCGCCATCATCCGCCACGAAGCCATCTCCAATTATATGCCCGCGATGACAATGCCCTTCGAGGTCAACGACACCCATCTCCTCCGTGGGCTTCAACCGGGGGACGAAGTACAATTTCACCTCGTTGTCACACCCGCCGCGGGCTGGATCGACAGCCTTTACCGGCTCAACTCCAGTTCCAGTCCCAAAACCGCCGAAGACAAAAAAACCGCTCCGCCGGGTTTTCACGCCATCCGCGCCTTGCCACCGCTCGAGGAAGGGGACCTGCTGCCAGACTATCATTTGACCAACGAATTGGGCCAGCCTGTCAGTCTGGGCCAATTCAAGGGCCGCGTCCTGGCGTTGACGTTCTTCTTCACGAGCTGCCCCTACCCGGATTTCTGCCCCCGCATGACCGCCAACTTCGCCCAAGCCGCCCAAGCTTTGGAAACCATGACCAACGCTCCCGCCCAGTGGCAACTCCTCTCCATCTCCTTTGATCCCGCCAACGATTCGCCCTCGCGCCTCCTCTCTTACGCCCTGGCCACCCATTATGACCCCCGCCATTGGAGCTTTCTCACGGGCCAAGCCCGCCAGTTGGAGGAATTGTCCGATCAATTTGGCCAGCAATTCTGGCGGGAAGGGGACAGCATCGGCCACAACCTCCGCACCGTCGTGGTCGATCCCCGCGGGCGCATCCGCAAAATCCTCCCCGGCAACAAGTGGACCGCCGCCGATTTGCTTCGCGAAATCCTCCAGGCCTCTCAGAGCCAATAGGGGATTGCCGCAGAATTTATGAAGCAACTTTCACGAAGCCAATGGGGCGGCCCGGCGCCCGCAAGATCCATGGTTTGACCCTTTTGGGGCCGCATCGGAAGATTCCTTGGAACAACCCTCCACCGCGCCCGCGAACGCCGCGCCGGTTAAACTTCCCGCGCCATCTCTGACAATAATAAAGTTGTTCCGATTCCGCGACGCCCTGCTATGATTCTCCCTCTCCTGGAGGAGAGGGCAGGGGTGAGGTCGAGCCCCGAAGAATTCTGTCCGGCCCCCGCCGCGCGATCCGCTTGTCGGATGGGAGGCGATGGCGGTAAACTTCCGACGCGCGCCGGACGATTGCCGATGCGGCCGGTTTGATCAGGCGAACGACTCCTCTGAATGCACAGTGTTTTATCGATCAGGAACCTGCGGAAGGCTTACAGCGACAAGATCGCCGTGGACTGCATTTCTTTCCAGGTGAACCGCGGGGAGATCGTCGGTCTGCTTGGCCCCAATGGGGCTGGGAAGACGACGACGATCAGCATGATTCTGGGCGTCCTCCAGCCTGATTCAGGCGCAATCGAAATTGACGGAATGGAGCTTGCGACATGCCGCACCCAGGCGCTGGGGCGCACGAATTTCGCGGCCGTTTATGCTCCGCTGCCGGGCAATTTGAACGTGCGGCAGAATCTGCGCGTCTTTCGGCAGGCCGTGCGAACGGGCATCCTGGCGCGGTATAGCGCCGAGACTGTGAGCTGAGGTTATTTTTTGACGGCCCCTTACTGGCCCTTCAAGCCCAGCGCCCACTCGATGCCGCCCAGAATGTGCGCTTGATAGGCCTTGCTGATTTCAATGGAATTGACCCGCCTGGCCAGATTGGGGTTCGCGTCCACGATGTCTTCGCGATGGCCCAGGGAGGTGTAGAAGACCCGCCCCGTGCCGTAGGGCTTGCACCAGGCCACGGCGTAATGCCCGGGCGCGCGCGTTTCGGGATGTTTGTCAAGTATGAGAAGGTCATGCACTTTCGCGGGGTCGTAATTCTTGAACTGGTAAATCTCCTCCTGCGTGATGGTCCACGTCTTGGGCAAGGCGGCGCAGGCCGGGTTTGCCGGGTCCTGGTTCAGGCAGTCCACGCTGACTTGCGCGCCGTGACGGTCAAATTCCCCCCCCAGCATGTCGATGAAAGCGGGCCAGTTGTGGAACGTATCGCTGGCGGCGTGGATGCCGATGAACGCGTGGCCCGCCTTGATCCAGTCCAGAAACCCCTGCGGATCGGGGAGCGGCAGGTTGCCCGTCGTGCTGGCAAAGACCACGCCGTCATAATCTGCCAAGGACTTGGGCGAGAGTTTTTGCAGCGCCGCCTTCATCCGCCCACTCAAATCGTCCCCGGCGGCCGGCTGGCGGACGTAATCGACGGTGAACTCGCCGCTGGATTGGCCCAAGTCGGCGAGGAGCTTTTCCAGGGTGGGAATCGAGCTGTGCCGGAACCCCGCAGTGGTGGAGACGACCAGGAGCCTTTTGGGCGCGGCCTGCAAGGAAGCCGCCAGCATCGTGGCGGCTGCAAGTGTGAGGAGCATTTTCATTTTGGATTTGGATATTTCAATTCGGCAGATTCTGCCCGGAAACTGAAGCCGCCCCGCGCCAAAGTCAACCCGAAACTCCGGCCTTGATCTCCGCGATCATGGAGGCCAGCTCCCGACCGTAGCGGACGAAGCTGTCAAACAGAACCTGGCCTTCGGGCTGCGCAGCGGCGTCGTGGAAAACCACCGCGACGTGCGGCTCGATGGAGATGCCGCCGTCGTAGCCGCGCCCCAGCGCGTTGGCCAGGATGTCGCGCACCCGGCCGCGGCCTTTGCCGGGATACGTGTAGTCGCAGTCCCTTTTGGCCGGGACGTAAATGGCGTCCTTGACGTGGATGTGGACGACGTGATCGCGGATGTGCTCCCAGAATTCCCACGGGTTCTGGCGCGGCCACGGCGGGGGCAGGCTGCGGTCGGGATTGAAAACGGGGTTGCCGGTGTCGAAGACCCATTTGAGGCCGGGGCATTTTTCCAGGAGTTCCAGGGCGTGCCGCCAGCTCATTCCGCCGTAGTTCATGCAGTTCTCATGGACGGGCTGGAGGCCGGCGTCCCGGAACATGCGGGTCACCTCGGCGACCCGGCGGAAGACCTCCGGCGGCGTCTTGGATTCGGCGTCGTCCGGCTTGTAGCTCATGATGCGGACGTAATTGGCGCCGAGGCGTTGCATGCGCGGGATGCAACGGCGCACCTGGTCGAGGGTGATTTGGAACGGATCGGAAAGTTTGGCGGACCAGTTAGCGATGGTGGAGGCGAAACAGTAAACACCCACGCCGGCTTCCTGGAGGCGCGCGGCGGCCAGCTCGAAGGCCTGCTCCGGGATGTCGTGGAGGTTGCCCCTGGCAAAGCCGGGAAGTTCCACCGCCCGCATCTCCAGGTGGCTCCAGCCCAGTTGGCGGGCGGCTTTGATTTGGGCGTCCAGCGGAGCGCCCGCCTCGTCTCCGATGCCGGTCAGAATCATATCAGCTCCGAAAAGATTGGGTGAAATCCTCGGTCGAAACCGGCGCCACTTTTTTCTCGAATTTCGAGGCGGCGATGAGTTCGTTGAGTTTTTTCTCGTAGGTGGCGCCGTCCAGAGGCAGCTCGACCGTCTGCCCGATGAGGCCGGAATAGAGCAGGACGTTGGCCAGTTCGATGGAGTGGATTCCCTCCTCGCCGGGAGCGATGAGCGGGGCGCCGTCCAGGATGGCGTCAATGAAATTCTGGGTCACCGCGGCGTGCCGGGCGGGTTGTTTGTCAAAGGGGATTTCGACGTTCCACACCGCCGGTTTTTGGAAGCCGAGGCGGGAGGTCTTGCACTGCTCGAACATGGAGACTTCGTTGCGGATGAAGGTCAATTTGTCGTTTTCCAGGAGCAATCGGCCCATTTCTCCGGCGATCTCAAAGCGGCTGGTGCCAGGGGCCTCTCCGGTGGTTGAGACGAACACGCCGGTGGCGCCGTTGGGAAATTCCAGGTAAGCGGTGACGTTGTCCTCGACCTCGATATTATGGAAGCGGCCCAACTGGACGAACGAGCGGACGCGGGCGGGCATGCCCAGAAGCCATTGCAAGAGGTCCAATTGGTGGAGGCACTGGTTGATGAGAACGCCGCCGCCCTCCCCCTTCCAAGTGGCGCGCCAGCCTCCGCTGGAATAATAGGCCTCCGAGCGGAACCAATCCGTCATGATCCAGGAAAAGCGGGCAACCTGCCCCAAATCACCGTCGGTGATGAGCTTCTTGATCCTGGCGTAGCGGGATTCGAGTCGCAATTGGAACATCGCCGCGAAGACTTGCGCCGGATGCTGCCGCCGCTCGGCGATGAGCCTTTCGGCGTCGGCCTTGTGGGCGGAGATGGGCTTTTCCACCAAGACGTGCAACCCTGCCTTGAGCGCGGCGATACCCAGGGCGGTGTGTTGAAAATGGGGCGTCGCGATGATCACCGCGTCGGTTTCCCCCGATCGAATCAAATCCCCGCCCGATGCGAATACTCTCAACCCGCGCTGTTGGAACGGGGAAAGCTTGTCGAAGGACGCATCGGAGACCGCTCTGAGTTCGCACCGTTTGACTTGTTCGTCCAAAAGGTAGTTCGCATGGTGGCTGCCGATGTTGCCCATGCCGATAATGCCGAGACGAACGGTTTTCACAATGCGGCGTTTGGAGGTGTCATCGGGTCGCGTACCAATCTCTGATCCGCACTTCCACCCCTTGATCCGCGCCGACCAGCGTCTTGAATCTCTCCAGGTCCGACCCCCGATAGTGGTAGGGATAAACAATCTTGGGCTTGAACGCCCGGACCGCGCGGGCGGCCTGATCGACGTTCATCGTGGGCTGGTTCATGCAGACAAAAGCGACGTCGATGTTCTTGAGCGCCAGCATTTCAGGGACATCCTCCGTGTCGCCGCTCACATAGATTCGTTTGCCCCCCATCGTTAGCACGTAGCCGTCGTCACGGCCTTTGGGATGATTGCTCAGACGGGCCGCGGTCAGATTGTAGGCCGGCACGGCCTCGACACCAATGCCTTGGAAGTCCTCGCTCTGGCCGTTGGTCATGGTCGCGGCGCGAGCGGCCAGGTTGGATGGGAGTTTGGCGACAACCGAAGGGGGCGCCGCCAGTCTGGCCTTGTCGCCTGCGACGGCGTTGAGGGTTTGGACGCTGAAATGATCGGGGTGGATATGAGTGATGAGGATCAAATCCGGCGCCGGCAAACCTTTGAAAGCCGCCGCGCCGCCGACCGGGTCGATATACACTGTCTGCCCCTTCCATGCCAGTGCCATCGTGGCGTGATTGATGGGGTATATGCTGATGTCGCCGTTTTGACTGGGGATGGAGTCGCTGACAGGCGCCTTATCTTGCGCGGTCAAGGCCGCCGGCAGGAGCAACCCCAGAGTCAGGATGAGTCCGAGAGGCGAATGAAGTGGGTTGATTGGCATGGCAAGACATTAGCCAACTTGCGGTCACTTTCAAATAGAAAATTCCGCCGCCTGCCGGGCGCTTTTCTTCCCGTTTTCTACCGCGCGGTGGTCGGGGTGACGGCGGACAATTTCATCACGGCGTCCCGCATTTCCTTGCCTGGCTTGAACTTGACAACCGTGCGGCGCGGAATGGGCACGTCGGTTTTGGGCTGGTTGGGGTTGCGTCCGACCCGCGCCTTGCGGACCTTGACCTCAAAGACGCCAAAGTTGCGCAACTCGACGGTTGTCCCCGCCGCCACAGCGTCGGAGATGTGATCGAGGGTGCGTTGGACTACTTCCAAGACCTGTTGTTGGACCAGCCCTGTTTCTTCGCTGATGCGGACTACAAGATCACGTTTTGTCATAGGTTTCGCGCGCGACTGAAATTCCAAATCTATCCGTCACAATCTAACGAGAAGACTTGAGAGGATTATCCCAATGGGGCGCACGGGTCAAGAGGTGATTGACTAAAACATGTGAATTTTGTAGGGGAAAACCTTAGCTCTCAATAACGCTGATTTCGACCGGTTCGACCTTGATGCCGATCTTCTCCAGCCATTTGATGGCCGCTTTGACGTGCGGGCGTTCCCCGCCAATTTCCAGGCAGACGATGCCGATTTCATCGGTCACGCTGGCTTGGCGGACGTTGGTGACGACGGGGAATTTCCGGGCCAATTCCCATATAACCGGGTTGGTGATCAATTTGGGCGGGTACATCAGCCAGAGCCGGGTGTGCGTGGGCGGCGCGGCGCTGGCGGCAGGGGTTTTGGATTTCTTGGGGGGCATGGGGGGCCTTTCTTATCCGCCGGCAATGGCGGGGATGATGCTGATTTCGTCGCCGTTCTTGAGGGGGGTCTCCTGGTTTTGCAGAAAGCGGATGTCCTCCTCGTTGACATAGACGTTGACGAAGCGCCGGACGTTGCCAGCGTCATCGGTTAAGCGCTCCTTGATGCCCGGGTAGCGGGATTGCAACTCGGCAATGGCGGCGCCGACGGTGGCGGCGCCGACCTGGACGATTTCCTCATCGTGCGTCAATTTGCGCAAGGGCGTTGGAATGCGAACTTTGACTGTCATGGCATTTCGAGTTTGTTGCGCCTCAGGCGCGGGCCGGCGCGTGCTCTTCCGCGTCGAGCAAGGCTTCAAATTCCCTCAGACTCGGCCGGATTTCGCGGGTGTATCCGGCGTGGCCCACGACAGCGTCGAGAGTTTTCAGCCCATTGCCGGTGATGCATAACACGGCGGAATCATCGGCCGGAATGGCGCCGGAGGCAATCAATTTTCTGGCAACGCCGACGGTGACGCCGCCGGCCGTTTCGGCAAAGATGCCCTCGCATTCGGCCAGAAGCTTGATGCCGTCACGAATCTCGTCGTCGCTCACATCCTCGGCCGAGCCGCCGGTATCCTTCATGACGCGAAGGGCGTAGAAGCCGTCGGCGGGCGTGCCAATGGCAAGGGATTTGGCGATGGTGTTGGGCTTGACAGGCTTGAAGAAATCCATCCCGGCCTTCTGTGCGGTGGAGATGGGCGAGCAGCCGGTGGCTTGGGCGCCGTGAATGCGCGGTCTTGCTTCCGGCGCCAGCCCCAGCTTCATGGCCTCCTGGTAGCTCTTGTAAATCTTGGTGAGCAGAGAACCCGAGGCCATGCAGACGACGGTGTGGGCGGGGATGCGCCAGCCGAGCTGCTCGACAATTTCCAGGCCCATGCTCTTGGAGCCTTCGGCGTAATAGGGCCGCATATTCACATTGACAAAAGCCCACGGATATTTGCCCGCGATCTCAGCGCAAAGCCGGTTGACCTCGTCGTAGTGGCCCTTGATGCCGATGACGTGGCCGCCGTAAATGAGGGAATTGACGACTTTGCTCTGTTCGAGGTCGGAGGGGATGAAGACGTAGGCATTGAGGCCCGCGGCGGCGGCGTTGGCGGCGACGGAATTGGCGAGGTTGCCGGTGGAGGCGCAGGCGACGGTGGTAAAGCCCAGTTCCTTGGCGCGGCTCAAGGCCACGCTGACCACGCGGTCCTTGAAGGAAAGGGTGGGATAATTGACCGCGTCGTTCTTGATCCACAACTCACGAATGCCGAGCCGCCGCGCCAGGCGGTCCGCCTTGAGCAAGGGAGTGCAGCCCACTTCCAGCCCGACGGTCGGCTCGCCCGCCACGGGGAGCAACTCGCGAAAGCGCCACATGCTTTTGGGGCTGGCCTGAATGGAGGCGCGCGTCAGGCTGTGCCGGATGCGATCATAATCATAGACCACCTCCAGGGGGCCGAAATCAAACTCACAGACATGGTTGGCGGTCAGCGGGTATTCCCGCCCGCATTCACGGCATTTGAGCGCCTTCATGAAACCGGCGTGCTTTTCCATATTAAATCATATCAACGAATACGGATAGATTGATTCATAATTTTTGAATTGTCAACCGCCAATTTGAGCGGTTAAGCTAAGAAAGGCTTGAATCCGACTCGCCATCTGATATTCTGGCCTGTAAGAAGGTGATCCTTGGAATGACAATCGCGAGCCGCAGCAAGCTGTTTTGGGTTGGACTTTTGCTACTGTGCCTCACCGGAGGCTCCGTGCGCGCCAATGTCTATGCCACCGACATCCGGCTCAACGGTTCCCTCAACGCCGGCGTCATCTTCCCGGGGAGCCGCCTGAGCATCAGCTACATCCTCAACGACAACGCCACTGCCGGTGTTTCCGTGTTGATTTGGTCCGGCACGAATGTCGTCAAAAGCTTTGCCGCCACCAATGGTGAACCCGGAACGTTACTCGGGCTCAACAGCTTCCTCTGGGACGGCACCAACGATGACGGCTCCGCCGCCGCGGGCGGCATCTACACCGTCAGCATTACCGCCGCCTCCGCCGGATATGGCACCTGGACCAATATCACCGATGACGGGACGAATTTTATGGCCTGGGCGCCGCGCGGGGTGAGCGTGAACCGCAACACCAACAGCCCCTATTACGGACGGGTCTTTGTGGCCAATGCCACCACCGATCCCTCAGGCAGCGGACCTGGGGCCCAGGTTGGCATCATCAAGTGCAACGCGGATGGCAGCCAGGCGGACGAGGGCGGGTTCAGCAACGGCGGGTTGTCTTGGGGCTCCGCCATGTATCCTTATGATTACAGTCCGTGGAAGATCGCGATTTCCGCCGATGACGAGGTTTATATTGACGATTACTCCGAATCGGGCGTGGTTTATGGGTTTGATCAGACGATCTCCACGAACCAAATTCTGGAGGTGTTGGGGATGTACAATTATCCCACCAACCTCGACCCTTATCCCCAGTTGAGCGGTGTTTGTGTCACGGGGACCGGAACCAATAAGGAAATCTGGATGCCGGACTACAATCCCAACGGGTCGGCGGGGATTCTGCGCTGGGAGATCACCTCCAGCGGCACGGTCGCCACCAACGACACCGGCGTGGTTATCGTGCCGGTGACAAGTGCATCGCCCCTGTCCAATTCACCTTACGATATCGCCATTGACAGCACCGGGATCATTTATGCAATTCAGTTCCTGCTTCCAACCTCCGAACCCGGCATGGTGGTCATGTCCTACGCTCCCTATGCCGGAACGCCGGAGACCAATGCCCTGTGGGCCATTGGCAGCGGAGACACCAATTTGCTGGAAGCCTACGGCATCGCAGTCGATCCGACGGGCACGCTGCTGGCTGTCGCCATCCGGGGAGGGGGCGGCAGTTCGCAATTGGACACGGGTTTTTTGAATCTCTATTCCGCGACCAACGGCCAGTTGTTGCGCAACCTCGACACCACGGGAGGCGACCAATACACCGATGTCGCCTGGGATAACGTTGGCAACCTTTACGCCTTGGACACCTCCGCTCAAGTGTGGCGGGTCTATTCCCCGCCCGGCTTAAACCAGGCCAAGACTGTGGCGGCCCCGTTCATTCAACGGTTGGACGCCCTGCTCCCGCCCGCCTTGTGCGACCCGTCCTGCGGGGCTGGGGGGTTGAGCTTTACGCTCGTGGGCCAGAGCAACGTCACTTACGTCATCCAGCAATCGCCCGACCTGGTCAATTGGAATTCCGTGGCCACCAATTACAGCCCCAATCCCAGCCGGCCGATCAGCATTCCCTTTGCGGACAACCAGGATTTTTATCGCGCCCTGTATAGTCAATAAGAATCCTATTCGCCGGTTTCCTCGGGATTGCGCCGGTAATTGACCCCCAGCTTCTCCAGGCGGCTCTCATCGACTTGCAGGCGGCGCAGGAAATCCCGCCAGTTCCGCGAGTCCTTGGGAGACCAGGCCGCCTCGGCCAGGGCCATTTCCCGCGGGAAGATCATGTACTCGGCGTGCCGGAGGGAGGGAACATATTCGGTCCAGAGGTTTCCTTGCGCGCCCAGGATGTGGGATTGGAACTCCGGCGGCAGATTGGCCGGGATTGGCTCGAAGGCATACACCTGGCGCAGCGGCAGGAAACCGCCAATGGCGCGCGGCTCGGCCGCATGATCGCGCGATTGGTAATGGTCCAGGTAGCAGTAACCGGTCGGTGACATCACGACGTCGTGCCCGGCGGTGGCCGCTTCGGCGGCGCCGCCGATCCAATCCATGATGGCCGCGTTTTGCGCCAGGCCCCCTTCGCGGATTTCGCTCCAGCCGATGAGCGTCCTGCCCCTGTCGTTGATGAATTTCTCCATGCGCCGCATGAAATAGCTCTCCAGCTCAATTTCCCTGTGCAATCCTTCCGCCTTCATGCGCGCCTGGCATTTCGCGCATTGCCGCCAATTCCCGGTGCGGACCTCGTCGCCGCCCACATGGATGTATTTGCCGGGAAAGAGCGAGATGACTTCTGTCAACACGCCTTGCAGGAAATCAAAGGTCGCATCGTTGCCGGCGCAATAAACGCCGCCGCTGTCCAAATTGGTTCCCAAGTCGCAGAGGTATTGCGGATAGGCCGTCAAGGCCGCGCTGGAGTGGCCGGGCATTTCAATCTCCGGCACGATGGTGACGTGGCGCGCGGCGGCGTAGCGCACCACTTCACGGATGTCCGCCTGCGTGTAATAGCCCCCGTACTGCCCGTCTGAACCGTAAGCCGTGCTCGATTTCGGGTCCAACCCGAAGCCGATCCCTTCGCGCCACGCGCCGACTTTCGTCAGGCGCGGGTATTTTTTGATCTCGATGCGCCAGCCCTGATCGTCCACCAAATGCCAGTGCAGGGTATTCAATTTGTGCAGCGCCATGGCGTTAATAATTTCCTCAACCTCCTGCTTCCTGAAAAAGTGCCGGCTCACGTCCAGCATCAATCCGCGCCAGGCAAATCGCGGCTGGTCCCTGATTTCCTCGCACGGCGCCTCCCATCTCGTCTCCCCGGCAGGCTTGGCGTCAAAGATCTCCGGCGGCAGCAGTTGCAGGAAGGTTTGCGCCCCGTAAAAAAGCCCCGCCTGCGACGGCGCTCGAATCAGCACCGAATCCGGCTTGACGCTCAACTCGTAACCTTCGGCCCCCAGGAGGGGGTCGCTGTCGTTGGTGGTCAGGATAATGGCACCGGCGGCCGATCTGCCCGCCCGCTGCACGGGCAGCGCAAAGCCCGTCCCCTGCCGCAGCCGCGCGGCCAGCAATTGCGCCGTGTCAATCGAAGCTGTCCCGGCCACAATCCTGGTATTTGCGGTTAATACAAAGGCGCCGGCGCCCGGCGTGATGTGTTGGGGAAGCGGCAGGAGCGCCGGTTCCGCGGCCCGGACGCATGCGCTCAAGCCGCAGAGCAACGCGGCGCAAATCAGCTTTCGTAGCGCAGACTTCCAAGTCTGCTGTCCCGCGGGCCCACGCGCCAGCGTCTTTCCGACAATTTGTTCACTTCTCCAAACCCGCAGACGTCGGGCCGATTTGGAAATCGGCGGCACAGCAGGTTTGGAAACCTGCGCTACGGTTAAAGGCCTCGACAAAAGCTGATCCGCGCGCCAGAGCAACGCCAGGACTGTGATGGATATTGATTTCATGATTGGGAGCTTTCTAACGCCGTTCAAAATGCGCTTCAATTTCTTCCAACGTTTTCCCGCTCGTTTCCGGCAGGAAGAACGCGGCCGTGACAAAGTAAATGACCGTGCAACCGGCAAAACCCAAAAACAAGCTCGAATAGCCGTATTTGCCGACCGTGGGCAGAAAGGTCGCCGCAATCGTCGCGCCCACCGCCTGATTGAGGAGCAGAGCGATGCTCATCCCGTTGGAGCGAATTCGCGTGGGCATCAATTCCGAAAGAGCCAGCCAGACGCAAACGCCCGGGCCGACGGCAAAAAACGCCATGAACGCGAACAGGCAAACGGCGACGATCCATCCGCTTTGGCGGCTGGGAACGGGCGTGACAAGAGCGTTCTCAATTCTCAACGGCGCTCTTTGCGCGGTCTCGACGCTGGCGAAGGGGTTGGAGAAAAATGCCACCACTTTGTTGGTGGGCACACAATTTGCCCGCGCGATTTCAACGAGTTTCGCCGCCGTGTCGTCCGAGCGCGCCAGCGGCGTGGCGGCCCGGAAATCGCCGTAAGAATAGATGACAATCAGCGTCGTGGGCGTCGCGCCGCCGCCGTGCAGGAGCTTGGCGGCAGCCGCCTCATTGTAGGCCAGCGAGAGTTTCTGGTCCGGCGTGACCAGGGCTTGGAGGGCATCGCGGGCATCGACGCGGCGGCTTTCGGTGTTGCGAAAGAGCACGCCCGCGCAGAGCAGCGAGGCGATGATGCCGGCGCTGCCCAAGGTGAGAAGGAATTTGCGGCCTTTGCGGTCCACCAGTGCCACCGCGCCAATGGTTACCAGGAAATTCACCACCGTCAAAATCACGGTGCCCCAGTGCGCCTGCACATCCGACAACCCGCCTTCCAGCAGGATGGTCGTGTTATAGCCAATAATCGAATTGACGCCAGTCGCCTGGTTGCAGGCCAGGATGACGCACGCCAGGAGAAACGGGATGACGTACTTGCGATGCCACAGTGAGCCGCCGCCGCCCGCTTCCGCTTTGGCATGTTCCGCCGCGGCGGTCGCCTCCATTTCCTCCAGTTCAACGGCCGCCTGCCGCTCCGTGCGGGAGCGCCCCAGCGCCGCGCGGGCCGCCTCCGTCCTGCCCTTGCGGCAGAGCCACCGGGGCGATTCCGCCACCTTGAAGCTGCCGATGACAAAAAGTATCCCTGGCGGAAGTGACACCCAGAAGATGCTCCGCCAAGCCCGGTCTTTGAAGGCGAAGAGGCGGGCGGCATCCCCCATTTTGGCCACAGCGTCCACCCGGATGCTGAAATACATGCCGATGGCCGCCGCGGCCACAATGCCAAGCGTGAGGAGCCATTGGAAAATGGCGGTTCCCTTGCCGCGTTGCGACGCGCCGAGGCATTCGGCCAGATACAGGGGCACGACCACGCCAATCAACCCGGCGCTGACCCCTTGCAACAAGCGACCCAACACCAGCGGCCCGTAGCCTTGCGCCAGGGCAATCACCGGGATGCTCGCGACAAAGAGCGCCCCGCTCAGTGCCATCAACTTTCTGCGCCCCATCCAATCGGCCAGCGCTCCCGCGGCCAGCGTGGAGATCGCGCTGCCCAGCAGCACGGCTGCCACGATGTTCGATAGCTGGCCCGCGCTCAGGCCGGAAGTCGCCTCCAAGTAAGGCAGCGCCCCGGCAATGATCCCGACATCCACCCCGTAGAGCAAACCGCCCAGGCCGGCAACCAGCAGCAGAAAACGGTTGTATCGAACCTGCGCGGCGGACAAGGCGGAGATGGCGTTCATCAGTCGGCTGCGGCCAATTTGGCAATTAGTTCATGCTTCGTCAATGGAAAGCAGCCATCCGACGGAAGTGAACCCCGCTATGGCCGTTTCATGGCGTTTTGTTGCAGTTCAGACATGGCGACCTGGAGGCGGAGCCGTTCCTCATCAATGGCCTTAACAAGGATCAAAGAATCCGGCGCGCGGAAAGATTCGACCTTTTCCAGGCGCGCGAACAGGTCCACAAATCCGACAACGCCGAGGCTTGAAATCGCGCCGCTAATGCCACCGACTCTGAAACGAAAATCTTCGTCAGTAAGGTCCGATGAGGTCAACAAGGATTGGACGAAGGATTGGATGTCGCCGTCGAGGACGGCGAGTAGGCGGAGATAGACCTTGAGACTGATGCCCAGTCGCTTCAGCACCTCGTCCACCGGATCGAGAAAGGCGTTGGGGTTTGCCGGGGCGACTTTGAACAAAGCGCGGACATGAGCCAGGAAATCATCGGCCTTGAAGGGCTTGAGAAGGAAAGCGTTCACGCGCAGTTTGGCAGCCTCGATGATTGTCGCGCGCGAGTTGACCGTGGAACAGAGCATGACCTTGAGCTGTTTGAATCGCGGGTCGCCGCGCAGCTTTGCGAGCAGGGACAAGCCTCCCATTTTGGGCATGCGCACGTCAAAGATGCACAAACTTGGCGCCAGCCCGGCCTCCAATTTCGCCCACGCTTCAGCTCCATCCGGCGCTTCGATCACTTCAGCGCAGAGATTCGTTTCCAGAAGCTCCCGCATCAGCATCCTCAGCGTCTGATCATCATCCGTCACCAGTACCTTCTCGCTCATAAGGGGAAAAACCCTGCTCATGTGTAGAATACACATAAACACCGCCAAGTCCACTAAAATCCACACCGTCACGCGCCCGGCCCATCCATGTCATGTGGCCAACCTTCGGCTTCTGCCCTGTGGCGTCAACAATGCTTGGGCGCACTGGAATATGATTGTCGGGTTCAAAACTTGATCGAACCGAGAAGTGTGAAGTGTCGGAAACGCTTACAGAACGCCGCTGAAATCGCATATCTTGCGTAATATAAGGCACTTGCAGATAACAATGGGGTTTGAAATTTGATTTTTCTGTCGGAGATCATTCCAATCTCCAGTTCTTCCACATTGATCCAAGAAAAATACAATACTATCGCAACGTGTTGATTGTAAATATATTGCATAATAATTGCCGCCTCGAAATGAGAGGCAATAAGAATCTGGCGCGTGACTTGCTGACAAACCGCTGTTCGTGATCCATGTATTTGAGCAAACGATCAAAATGGCAGTCTAAGGACAGCCTTATGAATTGAGAAACGCGATCAGTTTGAAACTGGTTAGCGAGCAAACAAACAAACTAAATTATGAAGAATGCAATCAAAACACTTTTGGCCTGTTCTGCCATAATGGCCTTGATTCAGTCCGCAACCGCACAGCCTTCTACTACAACCACTCCCGCCGGCTTGAATACATCGACTGCGGACTGGTCCAGTTACGCGTTTCCCTCTGGCAGTTATGGTGTGCCTTTGACGACCGGGAACATTTTGAAAGCCAGCGGTGGCGATGTCACGGTGACTTTCCTGGGACCGACAGGCGCAGCGTATGAGGAGTCGCTTTTTGTGGTCAACCCTAACCCTGGGGATGCGGGACAATTCATGGACAATAAAACGACTCCAAACGGGACGACCTATGATTTGGGAACGTATGCGGCGGGCACGGAGATTGAGTTTGGGCTGTACGTTGATACTACCGGAAACACCTGGTATGACGGTCCCGCCTCACGCAACGCTGACGGGGCTGTGCATGCCAACATCGTCGGCGACTATGAAGGGCTGGCGGACACCAGTTTTGTCGGGTTCGAAGACTTGGTTTACCCCGGAGGCGACTTCAACTACGTGGATGAAGTCTTTGCCTTCACCGGGACCGAAGCCACCTCATCCGTGCCAGACGGCGGCATGACGGTTGCCCTGTTGGGCGGCGCGTTGGTGGGTTTGCAGGCGTTGCGTCGCAAGTTGTTCGTGTAAGATTCCAGGAACATCGTCTGCCGTTTGTTTTCTCAAAGGCAGGGCTTCATTGCCCTGCCTTTTTTCTGCGCCCCGGACATGAGATTGGTTGCAGTTCTTTGGCGCCATCTCGAAGAAATCCTCATTTTCAGCGGAATTCTTTCTCCGCGGCTCTGCGGCTTTGCGTGAGTGAATCCCCGGGGCAAGGGGATTTTTAATCCGTGTCCATCCGTGTGCATCCGTGGTTAAACGTCTTCCTCTGCGCCGGGACTCCGCGCGAGATGGGCTGCTTTGCCTTGGGCTGGTGTTCTGGAGTTTCACTCTATTGCACCTGGTTGCACCCTGTTGCAGTTTAAATTCTCGCGGGGTTTCCCCACCGGGTCAGGGGGAATGAACAATGACTAAAGCGGCTCCGAGCGGCCATTCTTTGTCATTGAGTCATTTGAGCATTCTTTCGTCATTCGGATTTCGTCATTAGTCATTTTCCCCGGTCCCGCCAGTTGACGGCATCCGCGTAGGTCCAAAAAGATGTGCCCCCGCCATGGACCTTTCATGGCGCGGGTTGACGGGGCGGCTTTGGGGCGGTTATCGTGTGAACCCAATGGCTGAATAGAATTATGGCAGGAAAACGCAAGAATCCTTCCGATCAACCGGAATTGCCCATCGAAGGGGTCGCGCCGGCCGCGCCGGCCGCGGAGAAAGCCGGCAATGGCGCCGAGCATGTCCTGGCTGGGGAGGTCGAGGCGTCCGCCCGCGGCCCATTTGTCCCCGGCAAGATCGAGTTGGCGCTTCACCGGCGGGTTGACCGCAGTTTTTTGGACTACGCCTCGTACGTGATCCGCGACCGCGCCATTCCGCATCTGATCGACGGCCTCAAGCCGGTGCAGCGGCGCATCCTCTGGACGTTGCACCAGAAGGATGACGGGCGCTTCATCAAAGTGGCGACGGTCGCCGGCGCGGCCATGCAGTATCATCCCCACGGCGACGCTTCGATCAACGACGCGCTGGTCGTCCTGGCCAACAAACGGTATTTGATCGAGGGCCAGGGAAACTTCGGGAACATCTTCACCGGCGACCTCGCCGCCGCGGGCCGCTACATCGAGTGCCGCCTGACGGAGCTGGCCAGGAACGAGATTTTCAACGACGAAATAACCGATTTCATCCCCAGTTACGACGGCCGGGCCAGGGAGCCGGTGACGCTGCCCAGCAAGCTGCCGTTGCTGCTGATGCTGGGCACCGAGGGGATTGCCGTCGGGATGTCTGCCCGTATTCTCCCGCATAACTTTCCTGAATTGCTGGAGGCGCAGGTCGCCATTCTCAAGAAGCAGTCCTTCAAAGTGCTGCCCGACTTCCAAACGGGCGGTTTGATGGACGCACGGGAATACCGCGACGGGGCGGGCCAGATCAAGGTCCGCGCCAAACTCAAAACGAAGGATGATTCCACCGTCGTCATCACGGAGATACCGCCCACGACCACGACCGATTCGCTGATCGCCTCCATCGAGGACGCCTCGCGCAAGGGCAAGCTCAAGGTCAAGAGCATCCATGATTTCACGTCCGGGGAGGTCGAGATCGAAGTGCGCGCGGCCGGCGGAGTGAGCGCCGATCAGTTGGCGGACGCCCTTTACGCCTTCACCGATTGCGAAGTGACCGTTGCCAGCCGGATCATCGTGATCAAGGAAAACCGGCCGGTGGAACTGACGGTGTCGGAAGTGCTCAGGGAAAACACGGCGCGCCTGGTGGCCACGTTGCAGCGGGAGTTGGAATTGAAAGAAAAGAAGCTGGAGCAGGAACTGCATTTCAAGACGCTCATCCGGCTCTTCGTGGAGAACCGGATTTACAAGAAGATTGAGCAGGCCCGCACCAATGAAGCCGTGGCCGACGCCGTGCGGGATGGATTCCAACCCTACCGGCGGCAGATGCGCCGGGACCTGGCGGAGGAGGACATCGAGATGCTGCTGGGCATCCGCATCCGGCGGATTTCTCTATTTGACATCAACAGGCACCGCGAGGAAATGGAGAAGGTCAAGGCGGACCTTGAGGAGACGCGGCAGTATTTGCGGAACGTGACCAAATACGCCGTGGCCCACCTGGAGGCGCTGCTGGCCAAGTACGGCCCGCTTTATCCGCGGCGCACCAAGTCCAGCCGTTACGACGAGGTGGATGCGCGCGAGGCGGCGTTCAAGGCGTTCAAGCCGGCCTACGACCGCGAATCGGGCTACATCGGCCACAAGGTTTCGGGCGAGGAATTCAAGTGCGAATGCACGAGGTTCGACAAGCTCCTGATGGTCTTCAGGGACGGCCATTACAAAGTCATCGAGTTGCCCGAAAAAATGTTTGTCGGACCCGACCTGGTCTATGCGTCCGTGCCGGAGCGGGACCGCGTGATGACGCTGGCCTACACGAACCGGGACGCCACGTATTTGAAGCGCTTTACTTTTGGCGGCACGATCCTGAACAAGGAATACTTCTGCATCCCGCCAAGATCGAAAATCCTGTTTTTCGAGCCGGACACGCCCGGGGAGTTGTTCATCCGCTACAAACCCGCGCCGTATCAGAAGATCAACCAGCAAACCTGCAAGCCCGGCGACGTGGAAGTCAAAGGCCCGAAAACGCGCGGGCGGCAAATCTCGATCAAGGAAGTGGGCGCCATCGCCGCCAAACCGCCGCGCGGCTGGGACCCGGAAGCGGCCACGACGAAGCTGGAATTCGTGTAGGCCCCTTACCCCGCATACGCCGCGCAGAGGCGGGAGATGTCATCCCGCCGCGCCAGGAGGCGGACACGGCGACGCGACCACGCGCCGGCCAGAATCGGCGAGTACCCATGATGATGGTCCACCAGGCTTATCGCCCGCTCGATGTCCGCGTCAGAAATGCTGGAACGCTTTTCGGCGGCCGCCTGCCAGCGCCCCAGCCATAGGATGACCGGAAACAACAGCGCCAGACTTTGAAAACCTTCGATCAATGGCGCGCCGTAAAATGCCCGCCCGCAAAAATGCACGCTTTGAATCTTCACGCGGAAAAACCGGGTCAGGGTCGCATCCGCTCCGGGAGAGAGCGGCCCGAAGGATTTTTCGATGGCGGTGAATTCGGCGGGAGGCAGGCCTGGAATCAGGTCGGGAACGCAGCCCGCGCCTCGGACCATTTGGAGCATCGCCCCCAGCTTCCGGGCGCGGAATCGGGCGCCACCTTTCAAGTCCCGGATGTAGTCTCGGCGCGCGTAACCAAACACCAGCGTCCGAAAGAGCAGCCGGCCCATCGGCGATGGAGGCGGCCCCGGTGCGGCGGCCAGTTCGGCGGCGGCGTTTTGCGAGAGCACGCCGAGGATTTCATCCGCCTCGCGGCCGGAGATGTGGTCGAAGCCGGCCTTTTCGACAGCGGCAAGCCAGTGGAGGGCGCGCCGGAGTTTGAGCGCCACGGGCTGGTTCGGCGCCGCCATTGTCTTGTCGAGCCACGAGACAAAGCGCATGAAATCCGGCCAATCCAGCCCCGCGGCTCGCAAGATCGCCGGAGCGGGATATTCCGCGAACCCGTCCGGCACGACCAGGCCCGCCAGCGCGTGCAAGGCGGCCATTTGAGCCGCAAGCGGCGAACCGGAGTTGGCGGCGGCGGAAGGGCAGCTAAAGCGAACGCCAACGACGAGCTTTTTTCCCACGGGATGCAACGTCAGCGGAAAGAGGCGGCAGGCGCGGGGTTTGGCCGCTTCGCCAAAACGGGTGTGAATCCGGCAACGCCCGGCCGCGTCGAGAAACACACATGCCCCGTCACTTTGATGGCCCAGCCGGACACGGCCCTTTTCATTGACAAGCATCGTCGCCGGATCAACTCCGTCGGCGGGAGACCAGTTCTGCGCCTGGATGCGCCGCTGCTCCTCGTCGGAAAGTTCGATCGTCAAGTCGCGGCAGCAGGCGGTGCAACCGTGGCAGCTCCAATTCTGAATCGAGGGAACCTCAATGCGAAATGACTTCATGCGTGCTGGTCTTCAATTGCCGCCGTGCTTCACAGGCCCCACATTACGGGAACATGATACGCGCATCGCGGAAATTTCTCTCCGATTTGTTTGCGCACCTGGGCCTGGATTTCTTTTTCAATCCCGGCGCGCTCGACGACGCTGGCACTGGCCAGTTCATCGGCCCTGGCACGCCGCAACTCGGCTTCCAGGCGAATGCGCTGTTGGTGCAGCGAGTATCCGGGTGGGAGAATGTGGCGCATGACTCTACCTTTCCTGCAATTGCCGCACCAGTTCCGCGGCGGACATTTGGCCCGGCGCGGTAGGTTTGTCCAGATAACCGTACGTCAGGCACGAGCCGAGCTTCGCGAAGGAAACGCGCGTCCCGGACCACGCCTGGCCCATGCCAATCACGCAAAGCGGCCTGGCCCAGGAACGCCGCAACAACGACTCCAGCACGGCGGCATCGCCCGCCTGGTTGATGAGGGTGGAAATCTTGACAATCGAGCCGATTTCCTGCGCGCTCTCGATGATCGCGCAAAGCTCCGGCAGGGAGGGCGTTTTCTGAAAATGATGATAGGAAACGACGCAGACCTTGCGTTGCCGGGCGGCTTCATCGGCGACCGTCCGGCAGATGGCGCTGCTCAGTTCGACATCCACGGCAGCCAGTCCGCGCACAGCCTGCATGTAAACCTCCAGGCGCGGCGCGTCATCCGCCTCCCAATCGCCGCCTTCGGAGCGGAGGCGCGCGGTCAGGAGAACCGGTTTGCCGCCCGCTTCGATGGCCTGGCAGCGCTCCAGCCAATTGGCCGGCCGCGATGTTTTGTCCAGCCGCACCTCGACAATGTCACCCGTGAAGCCGGCCGCAGCCGGGGGTTCCAACGAGGACAGAGTCCCCACCACGCGCGGCACGGAACCGACCGTGAGCGCGCCGGCGGGGGATCGAAAGAGAGCCGTCGAAGAGTTCATCGCGCGAACCCTACCGCATCCTGGCGGCGAAAAAAACTTTAAACCTTGAACTTGAAACCCTAAGCTCACCCTCGCTATGACCAAGACCATCATCAAGCCGGCCAATGCCGCGGCGGCCATCGGCCCTTACAATCACGGAGTGCGCGTGGGCGAGTTGCTGTTCTGCTCCGGGCAAATCCCCGTCGTTCCGGAAACGGGCCAACTGGCCGGCGAAGACATTGGCGCGCAAACCGAGCGGGCGCTGGAAAACGTCCGGCTTCTGGTGGAAGACCAGGGTCTGACACTGGAGAACGTTGTCAAGACGACGGTTTTCATGACGAACCTGGCAGATTTTTCCAGGATGAACGAAGTGTACGCGCGCTTCTTCACGGGGAACGCGCCGGCGCGGAGCACCGTGCAAGTCGCCGCGCTGCCGCGGGGCGCGCAGGTTGAAATCGAGGCTATAGCCCACTATTGAATTTTGTGCCGCTGGAAGCCGCGCATCTGGTCTCGTTTGTCGCAGGCGGATTGCTGGGCGGGGCCATTGTTTTTCTTTTCAAGAAAAGCCCTGTCCCGGAACCGGACCGCCGGTTGGAAGATGAACTGCGCCAGCAGTTGCAGCAGCGGGAGAAGGAACTGGCCGCCAGCCGGGAGCAGGCATCGGCGCAGGCCGGCGCGCTGGCCGGCGCCAAGGCCGGCCAGGAGGCGGCGGAGCGGATGCTGGCCGAAAGCCGCGAACTGCACACGGCCAATCTTCGAGCCGCCAAGGAAGCCCAGGAGAAAGCGCTGGCGGACCTGCGCGACGCGTTCAAGGCGCTCAGCGCGGACGCCTTGCGGCAAAGCGCCCCGCAATTCCTGCAACTGGCCAACGAAACCTTCGCGAAATTCCAGGCCACGGCCAAAGGTGATTTGACGCAGCGTCAGGAAGCCATAGCCACCATGGTCCAGCCGTTGAAAGAACAGTTGGAAAGCTACCAGCGCCGTTTGCAGCAAAGCGAAACGAGCCAGGCCGCCGTTTTGGGCGAAGTCAGGAAGCAACTGGAAGGCCTGGCACAAAACAGCCAGACGCTTTCCAGCGAGACATTGGCCCTGCGCAGGGTTCTCAGTTCCAACCAGGCCCGGGGGCGCTGGGGCGAGGAAACATTGCGGCGGGTCGTCGAAGCGGCCGGCCTCAGCCCCCATTGCGATTTCAGCGAGCAAACACAGTCCGACGACAAGAAACCGGACCTGCTGGTGCATTTGCCGGGCAACCGGGTGATCATCGTGGATGCGAAAGTTCCCGATCTGGATTTCTTGCGCGCCATCGACGCCGCCGATCCGGCGGCGCGCGCCCAGGCCCTCAACAGCCACGCCGCCAAACTCAAGGACACGATCAGGGACCTGGCCCGCAAGGATTATCCCGCGCAGTTCCCCAACGCGCTGGATTACGTGGTCTTGTTCCTGCCCGCCGAATCCCTCTTCAGCGCCGCGCTGGAAGCGGACCACGAATTGATCGTGTGGGCCGCCCAACGCCAGATCATGCTGGCCACGCCGGCGTCGCTGATCGCCCTGTTGCGCGCGGTGAGCGTCAGTTGGCAGCAGCACGCGCAGACAGAGAACGCGCGGGAAATCGCCGCGGCGGCGCAGGAGTTGTTCAATCGCGTGGCCAAATTCAGCGAGCATTTCGAGAAAATCCGCGCCGGCCTGGAGCGCGCCAACGCCGCCTACAACGACGCCTTGGGCAGTTATGAGCGGATGGTCCGGCCCGCCGGCGAAAAACTGGCGAAACTGGGCGGAGGCGCGCCCGTCCGCGGCCTGGCCGAGATCGCCCCGTTGGAAGGAACGCTGCGCCTGCCCTCGGGTTGAGATTGAAAATTTGTCATTGAAAATCTGTCATGGGTTGTTAAATATCGGCTCAATTATATGCCCGACAAATGTTTTCATCCCAGCGTCGAAGGCGCCCAGCACGGCGCCAAATCACTTCCCGCTTTTCTGGACTATGCCAAGGCCTCCGGCGCGACCGGCGCTCAGCCTTCCAATTACATGCTCCAGGAGGGCGACAAATTCAAAAAGCCCGCGGAAATCCGCGCCGCATTCGCCGATCGCGGAATGTCCCTGGATGGCATCTCGGCTCATTGCCCCTTCTGGGTGCATACGACGGCGTGGACGGAAAGCCCGACCGTCCGTCCGTTCCTGCCGCCGGAAGTCGCCAGGAAATCCGCCGGTGAAATCGAGAAATGGAGCGAAACTTACATTTTGCGTCTGCTGGACCTGGCGGCGGCGCTTGAGGCGCGCATCATTCCCATGTTTTGGGGCGTCGCCTTCGGCTGGGAGATGGCGACGGGCTATCCTTGGGGATTCTGGAAGGGCGGGGACTACGATCTGGCCAAAGCGGGGCGGGAACGGTTCGTGAAGAAAACGGCCAAAATCCGCGCGCACGCCAACAAGCTGGGCCTCTTCCTGGCCCACGAGATTCATCCCGGCACCGCCGCGTTTTGCGCGGACGATTTCAACGCGCTGGTCGCCGCCTGCGACGCAGACAAATGCCTGACCGTCAACGCCGATCCGTCCCATTGCTGGGAAGGGGAGAGTTGGGAAACCCGCTTTTTGAAAGTGGCGCCGCGCGTCATCGCCTGTCATGTGAAAAATTACGTCGTCCGGCCCGGCCTGCCTTTGCGGATGATGGAGGGCGGCTGGCAGAAGCGCGCCATGCAATTTGTCGATATTGCCAGCGGCGACCTGAACATGACCCGCTACGCGGAGTTGCTCATACACATCGGCTACCCGCAACGCTATTGCGCCGCGATGAAGACCAAGACCGCCCCGCTCGTTGTCGAAGCCGAGAGCGCCTACCGGGACCTCGACCAGACCAGCGCCAACGGCATCGCCTACGTCCGCGACAACCTCTGCTTCAACGTCGCCGCCGGCTCATTTGAAGAGGGAATGGGGGCTTAATTCAAGAAAAGCATAATTGCGCTTGAAATACAGGCCGGAATGAGGCGAAATGCTCCGGCGCTTTATGAATCTTGGCGACATTTTGAGTTTGGAAACGATCGTCCCCGATCTGAAATCAGCCAATCGCTGGGATGCCATCGATGAGTTGATCCAGAATCTGGTCAGCAACGCACGCATCCGGCCCCAAGACCGCGACGCCATCATCGCCGTCGTCAAGAAGCGCGAATCGTCCATGAGCACCGGCATCGGCTTTGGAATCGGCATCCCCCATGCCTCGACCGATTTGATCCAGGAAGTCGTCGGGGCGATGGGCCGCTCGATCACCGGGATCGACTTTGACGCGCTGGATAATCAACCCGTCAATCTGGTCATGCTCTTCCTGGTGCCGCAAGGCCAGTTCCAAAAACATCTCCACACCCTGGCCAATATCGCCAAGCTTCTTCACATCAAGGAATTTCGACAGGAGCTTGAGCAGGCCGCCGATGCCGCCGCCATGTACGAAATTATCAAGAAGTATTCGGCGCAGAAATAGTCCGGTCCTGGGGCCTTTCCCGCTGTGCTCCACAAAATCCTCGAACAAAAACTGCAACAGGCCCTCGCGGCGGTGTTGCCCGAAGCGGACACCAGCGGCGTCCTGGTCCGGCCGTGCCCCGATCCGAAATTCGGCGATTACCAAACCAACGCCCTGATGTCTCTGGCCAAGGCCCGCAAGATGAACCCGCGCCAATTGGCGGCAGACGTGGCGGCACGGCTGGACATCGCCGCCTGGTGCGAACCGGTGCAAGTGGCCGGCGCGGGTTTCCTGAATTTCCGCCTCAAACCCGCCGCGCTTGCCACCGCCCTACGCCAGGCGGCCGGCGGCGGGGATTTGTTCTTTCAAAAGAGCGCCAACCCGCGCGCCGTGGTGATCGACTTCAGTTCGCCCAACGTCGCCAAGCCCATGCACGTCGGCCACATCCGCTCCACGATTTTGGGCGACGCACTGGCGCGGCTGCTGCGCCTGCTGGGCCATCGGGTGATCACCGATAACCACATCGGCGATTGGGGCACGCAGTTTGGCAAATTGATTGTCGGCTGGAAGTCGGGTCTGGACGCGGAGAAACTGCGCGCCGATCCCATCGCGGAAATGGAGCGGCTTTACAAATGGGTCAACTCCGAGTGCGAAACCGATCCGCGGGTTTTGGAGCGCGCCCGCCAGGAACTGGTCAAATTGCAAAGCGGCGACGCTGAGAACCTCCGTCTCTGGCGCGAGATGATCGCGCTGTCGGAGTCGCAGTTCGAGCGGGTCTATTCGCGGCTGGGCGTGAAGTTTGATTATCGCCTGGGCGAAAGCTACTACAACCCCCGGCTCAAATCCGTCGTCGAGGACCTGGCCGCGCGCGGCATCGCCGAACCGAGCGAAGGGGCGATGGCGGTCTTCTTCCGCGACGTTCCCGAATTGAAGGATCATCCCGCCCTGGTGCGCAAAAGCGACGGCGGTTTCAATTACGCCACGACCGATCTTGCCACGCTCCTTTTCCGCTGGGAAGGCGGGTCGTGGGGCGCCGCGCCCGGCGAGATAATCTATGTGACAGGCGCGCCGCAGCAGCTCCATTTTCAGCAGCTCTTCGCCATCTTCCGGCGCTGGCATCCCGAAGCGCGCGTCAAACTCGCCCACGTCTGGTTCGGCTCCATTCTGGGCGAGGACGGCAAGCCGTTCAAGACGCGCGCCGGCGACACCGTGCGCCTGGAGGATTTGCTGGACGAAGCGGAGGAGCGGGCGCTCAAAGTCGTCACCGAAAAGAACCCCGAACTCCCCGAGGGCCAGCGGCGGGACATCGCCCGCGCCGTGGGCCTTGGCTCAATCAAATACGGCGACCTGTCGCAGAACCGGCAGAGCGATTACGTCTTCAGTTGGGACCGGATGCTCTCGCTGCAAGGCAACACCGCCCCTTACCTGCTTTATGCCTACGCGCGCGTGCGGAGCATTTTCCGCAAAGGCGGGGAAGATTTCCAGGCGGGCGGCGGCGCGGAGTTTGTCATCGCCGCGCCCGAGGAAGCGGCGCTGGCGCGGCATCTGCTGAATTTCGGGCTGGCGCTGGATGGGGCGGCGGAGGATTACCGGCCGAATTTTCTGTGCGCCTATCTATACGAATTGGCCGGGCATTTCGCGCGCTTCTACGAAAATTGCCCCGTTCTCAAAGCCGAAGGGGCCGAGCGCGCCACGCGCCTGGCCCTGTGCGATTTGACCGCCCGCGTGCTCCAGCAGGGCCTGGAGGTCCTGGGCATCGACACCGTAGAGCAAATGTAATCCCTTATTCGCCTGCTTTGCCGGTCAGCCCGGCCTTTTGCAGCGCGGCAAAGACATCCGAGTCCGTGAAATCGCCCGTCACCACAAAGGATTTCGCCCCCTTCTCGGAGTTTTCGCCCGTGACTCCGGGCACCCCCATGACGGCTTTGTGGACCGCTTTAACGCACGATGGGCAGCACAGGTGAACGCCTTCGACTTTGAGCGATTGCACCTTGGCCCCTTTGGCGCCGGTGCTGGCGTCAATCTTGATGCCCGCATCGCTGGTCTCGGCGAAATAGCCGGCCTTGGTCAGGGCATCGACCGCCTTCTGCGCCGCGCCAATATCCGGGGCGGTGATGGCAACGGTGCCTTTGGTTTTGTCGATGGCGGTCGTGACGCCATCCACGGCGGACACGGCCTTTTCGACACCGGTTACGCATTTATCGCAGCAAAGATGGACCTTGGTGAGATTGACAGTGACGTCGGCGGCCTGGGCCAGTTGGGCCAGGGCGGCCGCGGCGATGATGGACAAAAACAGTGATTTCATAATGGAAAACTCAAACTTCAATTGATCTTGGCACATTCAAGGAATACAGCAGCCACGGTCCCCACAAAACCACAACATCCCCCTGCCGTCAAGGGCAAAAATAGATTCACACCCTTTGGCGGGTCTGCCTGGAATTCCACCTTGACTGACCTTGACTGACCTTGACCAGGTGAACCGGGCCATCTCCTTTCGGCCATTTCCGCCGCCGCCCACTTTAATCCCAGCCAGCCGCCATGGAATCAAACCTAATGAACCAACTCCAATGGACAAAGAGACGGTCAATTGCATAGACGGCTCAGAACAACCCCATTCGCCTGTAATGCTCTTCGTCCCGTGGAAAGGGCTGGTCTTCGGTCCACCCTTCCTGTTTCAAATCAGCACTGATGTGCAACCGCGCCGCCGCGGCCGCTTGGTCGCCCCAAAGTTTGCGCGCCTGCTCAATGCCTGCAAGGTGATGGCGCAGCTTGCGGTGGCGCATCCCGTCGGGAGGCTGGCCCGCAAACTCATCCAACCAGCGATTCACCTCTTCAAACGGCTTCCCCAACACCCCTGTCGTTTCTGCGCCTTGCTCGGGTGAGAACAGATAAGAGCTGCCCGCTTTCGCGGGCTGCCTTGCCAGCCGCCAAAATCCCCGCGTCATCTTGCTACCTTAATTTATTTCCACCTCCTTATGGATGCCAAACCGGGGACTTCGCAAGGAGACGAGTTGGAGATTCTTTCATTATTGATCCATGATTACGAGGGAAGGGTTTTCCCAATTCCTAAAACCCAACTTGCCCGGAATTCTGTTTGAGCCATTCCTCGGCCGCGCGGTAATCGGGGCAGGCGTTGGCGACTGCCGTCCAGAACCGGGGGGAATGGTTCAAGTGGCGCAGGTGCATCAGTTCGTGGACGATGATGTAGTCGCGCACCGCTTCGGGTAACTGGATGAGGCGCCAGTTCAGGGAAATGGTTCCGCGGCAGGAACAGGACCCCCAGCGGCTCTTCTGGTTGCGGACGACCACGCGATTGACATTCGCGCCGTGTTCCCGCGCCAGTTGCCCGACGCGCCCGGTCAGAAGTGCCTTGGCCGCCGCGCGCAAATGGTGTTCCAGGGCGGGGCGCAGGTTGCCGTCCGGCGCGGACAGCGGCGTTTGTTCCGGGCCGGCGCGCAGTTCCCATCCGCGCCCATTGTGCCGCACTTCCAGAACGACCGCGTGTCCGTGCAGAAGGATTTCCATGCCGGGCCGCAAGTCCTGGGGCGGCCTCCGGCGGGTTTGGAGGATGCGCCATTGCTTTTCCAACCACGCCTTCCGGCTGGCCACGAATTCGCGCGCGAATCCCTTGCCGCCGTGCCGGGGGATGGTCACCACGACCGTCTTATCGGCGCGCAGACGCAGGACATAGTTGCGCGCCCGCGCGTGGCGCCGGTAGAGGATGGGCACGGGCTGGGAAAGGATCTCGATGAAATCCGGCTCCGCCGCCGGCGCCGCCGGCGAAATCAACCTGAAAAACTCTCTGATGATTCTCACGGTTCTGGCCGCCATGTTATCACGCGCCGCCCGGAACGAAAGTGACAAAATGGCGACGCGCCCCTATTTGGTCTTCGGCTCGGGCGGGCCGCTGGCGGCGGACGGAGGCCGGGCAGCGGGAGCTGGAACGGCGGGTTTGGCGGCGGTGGAGTCGCTGCTTTTGGTTTCCTTCTTGGGGCCGCCGGACGAACCGCCGGAAACGGCGCCCGCCTCTTTTTTGGCGCCCGCCTTGTAGTTTTCGCTGCGGTAATCGGTGGCATAGAAACCGCTGCCTTTGAAAATCAGGTTCGCGCCCGCCCCGAGCGCCCGTTTGACTTTTCCCTTGCCCCATCGTTTGAGGTGGCAAAGCTCTTTGGGACAAACCTTGAGGGGTTTGTCGGTCATCCGTTGAACGAGTTCAAAGTGGTGCTCGCATTTCGCGCAGACGTATTCATAAGTCGGCATGGTCGCATCCAATACGCCATATCCCGCGGAATTACAACTTCCCTCTCTGGACGGGGGCGGAAATCTGTTTTGTAGCGCAAAGTTTCAAGCCCGCTCCGGCGATGACTTTGCGCGGCGTGCCGATTTGGAAATCGGCGGCACAGCAGACTTGGAAGTCTGCGCTACGACTAAGGGCCTCGACGAGAGCTCATCTGCGCCTCCTTTGCCGGCGAGTTTTCGCTTGGCGCGCGGCGCGTCCGGCGGCAGACTGCCGCCATGTCCAATTGCCGGTGAAACGCAACTTCCCCGCCCCAAACTCTTGCCATGAAAAATAGAGCGCTCCACCCCATCGCCTGGCTGCTGGCTCTGGCCGCGGCCTTGTGCGCCTTGCCCCAATCCGCCGGCGCCCAACGCCTGGTTCCCTATAACCTCCGTTGCGAATACAAGGTCGATCCGCTGGGCATCGACGAAACCGCGCCGCGGTTGTCCTGGTGGGTCCGTTCCGGCATCCGAGGCGAACGGCAAACCGCCTGGCAGATTCTTGTGGCCAGCTCCGCCCGCAACCTTGCCCGCAACCAGGGCGATCTCTGGGACAGCGGCCGGGTTGAAGGCGATGACACTCTTGGCGCGGTTTACGGCGGACATCCGTTAAGTTCGGGGCAGGTCTGCCACTGGAAGTTGAGGGTGTGGGATGTTGACGGCAATGTTTCGTCCTGGAGCGAACCGGCGCTCTGGTCGATGGGTTTGTTGCGGAACGAGGACTGGCGCGGCTCCTGGATCGGCTTTGACCAATTGCGCTCCGATCCTCCCGTTCCCGCGCCCTTCGACAACGCCAAATGGATTTGGTTCGCCGGCGACACCTTTCCCAACATCCCCAAAGGAACGCGATATTTCTCGAGCAGCGTCGAGCTGCCGGCCAACGCCAAAATCGAAAAGGCCCAATTGCTGATCGCGGCCGACGGCAAGGTTACCTTCAATATCAATGACACTCCAATCCCGATTCTACAGGCCACCACAGCCGGTTACGCGCATCTGGTCGATGTCACTCCGCAGATCGCGCCGGGATCGAACCTGATCCGAGCGTCGGTCGAAGCGGTCGCGGCAGGACCCGCGGGATTGATTGCGAAGTTGACAGTGGTTTACGATGGCGACAAAACCAACACGGTGCTCACTGGCGACTCCTGGCGCGCGACAGACCGGGGCGGCTCCAACTGGACCAGCCGCGCCATCGGGCCGGCAGAATGGCCGGCGGCGCAGATTATAGGCCCGGCCGGATGTTCTCCGTGGGGCAATTTGAGTTACACGAAAACGCCGCTCCCGCCGCCCTCCTATTTGCGCCGCGAATTCGAAGTGCCAAAATCCGTCCAACGCGCCACTCTTTACGTCACCGCCCTCGGTCTGGTTGACGTACACCTCAACGGCCACCCCGTCAGCGAGGACTTCTTCACACCCGGTTGGACCGATTACGCCAAACGCGTTTATTACCGCACCTACGATGTCACCAAACAAATCCATCGCGGGCGCAACGCCCTGGGCGCCATCCTCGCCGACGGCTGGTTCAGCGGCTTCGTCGGGTATGACCACAACCGGGACCATTACGGACGCCATCCCCGTTTCCTGGCCCAGTTGGAAATCCTTTACTCCGACGGCTCGGCACGAACCATCGCCACCGGGCGCGATTGGAAGGCGTCCGGCGGCCCGGTTCGCGAAGCGGACTTTCTCATGGGCGAAACGTTTGACGCGCGCCTGGTTGACAAATGGGACGAACCCGACTTCGACGACGGCAACTGGCAACCGGTCGTCACCGGCGCCGAACTGGCCCCCCTCCTTCAAGCCCACCCCGGCCCGCCCGTGCGGCCCTTCGCCACCCTGACGCCCAAAGCCATCACCGAACCCAAGCCGGGCAAGTATGTTTTCGACCTCGGCCAAAATTTCGCCGGCGTTGCGCGGCTGAGAATCACCGGCGAACCCGGCCAGCAAATCACGCTGCGCTTTGCCGAGCGTTTGAAGCCCGACGGCACCGTCTATACGGCCAATTTGCGCTCGGCCCGCACCATCGACACGTATATCTGCGCGGGCGGCGGCGTCGAACTGTGGTCGCCGCGCTTCACGTACCACGGATTCCAGTATATTGAAGTCACCGGCCTCAAGAACCCTCCTGACAAAGATACGGTAACGGGCGTCGCCCTGAGCAGCGCCACCGCCGATGCCGGCAAGTTCTCCAGTTCCGACCCCATGCTCAATCGCCTGGCGCAAAACACCTATTGGACCCAGCGCGCCAACTTCATCGACATCCCCACCGATTGCCCCCAACGCGACGAACGCCTGGGCTGGATGGGCGACGCCCAAGTCTATATCCGCGCCGCCACCCTTCATGAGGATGTCCAGGCCTTCTTCTCCAAATGGCTCGTCGATGTCGGCGACGCCCAGCGCGCCGACGGCCAGTTCCCAGAGACCGCTCCCGGCAAGCTCGCCAAGGGCGACGGCGGCCCGGCCTGGGCCGACGCGGGAGTCATCTGCCCGTGGACCATTTATGAAGTCTATGGGGACAAGCGCATCCTGGAGAGACACTACGATTCGATGGCCCGATTCATTGACTTCTGCGTCAACCGCTCGACGCCCGATCTGCTCCCCCCGGCCAAATTCCATTGCTACGGTGATTGGCTCAATATCAACGACAACACCCCCAACACCGTCATCTACACCGCCTATTTTGCCGGCTCCACCCGGCTCCTGGCCCGCGCCGCCGCCGTCCTCGGCAAAACCGCCGACGCCCGCAAATACAACGACCTCTTCGACCGCATCAAGGAAACCTTCAATCGCGTCTATGTCTCCGACGACGGCCTCATCGAGGGCGACACCCAATCCGATTACGTCCTGGCCCTCTCCTTCGATCTGCTCGACCCTGACAAGCAAAAACTCGCCGCCGCCCATCTGGTGCAAAACATCCAGGAACGCGGCTGGCGCCTCTCCACCGGCTTTGTCGGAACCAAAAGCCTCATGCTCGCCCTGGCACAAGCCGGGCGCAACGACGTCGCCGAGCGCCTCATTCACAACGACACCTTCCCTTCCTGGGGATTCTCCATCAAACACGGCGCCACCAGCATCTGGGAACGATGGGACGGCTGGACCCCCGAAAAGGGCTTTCAGGACCCCAGCATGAACTCCTTTGCCCACTACTCCTTTGGCGCCGTCTATCAATGGATGGTGGAAAACCTCGGCGGCATCCGCACCGACGGCCCCGCCTACCGCCGTCTCCTCATCGCCCCGGAACTTGACCCTTCCCTCACCTTCGCCGACACCACCTACGACAGCATCAGCGGCCCAATAGAAACCCACTGGAGCCGCAACGGCGGCAACTTGCGCCTCCGCGTCTCCGTGCCGGCCAACACCACCGCGACCGTCCGCATTCCAGGCGTCACCCCCGAACATCTCTATGAAGGCGCCAAACTCGTCGGCCTCTCCCGCGGCGTCACCTTCCAGGGGATGGACGGCGCCGTCTGCGTCCTAGCCGTCGCCTCCGGCGACTACGATTTCTGGACGAAGTGAGCAGGCCGGCGAGAAGGCGTGTATTTGACGGCGACAACCTCCGCAGGGCCAACTGCAAACGAGATCGCCTCTGGGGGGTGTTCAGTCGATTTCCAGACCTGTCTTGGCTTGTTCCCAAAGGATGAGCGGCTGAGTGCCGTTTTCAGCGATGGCCGCTTGTAAGGAGGCGTAAATGAATTGATGTATCATTCATGGGCTTCTTTCCTATCTCTGACAGCAGACACTTGCCCGGAACAATCGCTTGGAATTGCCGACTTGCGTTTCCAGACAATGACGCCCACCAGCGCCGCATGAAAATAATTATGATCGGGGTGTAAATCGGATCGTGGCGGAAATCGTTGACTTTGCCCCTTTATTTCTTCCCGTCCGGTCTCTCGAAAAACATACAGGAACGGCAGGAACGGTGTCTGTATAGGTGGAGTCATTATGAAACCGCCTGATTCATCACCGTCTGCCGGAAGGAAGGTCGTGCTGGCCACCCTGCTGGCGTTCGCCTTGCTGGCGGGAATTGTGCTGCCGTTCCAACATCGGGATGTTGGAACGGGGCTGCCAGCCGCCGCCCCGGCTGGCGTGGCGCGAACGGGCGCGCCGCCAGGCTTGGATGCCACGGCCCGACTGCGGGCGCGCGCGGGGCGGAAGCCGGCGGCGGAGCAGATTGTGGCCAGGAAGCTGGCGCTCTTTGCCAGGAAACATCGCCGGATCGTCCATGAGATCGGTGCTAAATACCACCTTGCGGTTCCCACGGAGGTGGACCGGTTCTTCGAGGCGGTTGAAGCCGGAGACTGGGAGAAGATTCACGCGATCTTTCATTCCTTGCGCGGTGGCGACCAACAAGGACCCGGCAACGGTCCCGGCTCGGAGGACTTGCGGAGATTCTGGCGGCCCATTCTGGAAGCCTTTGGCGCGGCGGAACAAGTCCATGAGTGGCCCGCCCAGCAACTAATGGATTACGGCAATTCAATTCTTGACTCCCTCAAGCCCGGCATGGCGTATGCGGGGGGAACCGATCCGGGGTGTTTCATCCCGACCATGCTCAACGAAACCACCGACGGCGAGCAGCACATCGTGTTCACGCAAAAATAGCTTCCGATTTTACTGGCGACCGTTGGAATGAGGCCCTTTCGGAAGATTGAGAATTGGTCATTGCAAATGGGTCACAAAAAGTTGCGCGTTTCAAAAACCGGGTTATCTTCACCAACGAATGCCGCAGCGATATCGGAATGTCATTCTGTCGTGCCTCCTGTCGTTGATGCTGGTTCATCCGGTCTTCGCCCTAACCACCTCGAACCTGACCATCGCCGTCGTCACCAGCAATCCCACGCCGCTCAACCAAAGCTTTGCGGGTTTCGCCACGGACCTGGTTAACTACGGATTGGAATCGCACAACACGAACTTCCAACAAAAGGCGGTGCGGCTCTCGCCCGGCTGGCTGCGCTATCCCACAGGTATTCAATCTGATGGCTTCGCCTGGACCAATGGCGAGATCCTGACCAGCATGATCAACGCTTTGACCGCCAGCAACGCCACCAGCGCAGCGCAAAGCTGCCAAATGGCCTATTTGCCGCTGCTTGGCAAAGGCGGTTTGCCCTTCACCAATTTTTCCAGCCTGGCTGAAAATGTCGGCGGCTCGAAAATCATCGTTTGTGTCAACGGATTCACGGACACACCACAGTCCGCGTCCAATTTTGCCATCTTCGCGCTGACCAATCATATCCCCGTGGCCGCGTGGGAACTTTGCAATGAACCGTACAATTTTTCCGGCGCCGGCAATTTCTTTCTCAACGGCCAGGACTATGCCAGCAGAATGTATCCCTACTACCAGGCGATTAAGGGCGCTAATCCCAATGCCGTGGTTTCGGTCTTTTTCGGCAACCCGGATACGGGGGATGGCGGTGTTGGGTGGGACGCTTCGGTCACCAAATTCACCCCCAACTATTGGGATGCGGTTTCCTACCACCATTATCCGCGCACCGGCAGTTATACGAACTTTTCCAATTTGATGGCGCTGGACAACGGCGAACTGCTCACCAACTCGACCGACTATGTGACGAACGTCCTCATGGCCTGCGCTGGGACGAATGTAAGCTTTTTGCTCTCGGAATCCGATCCGGTCGAAGGAGGCGGTGTCGGCGGTAGCGGCCCCGCGCTGCCTTCGATGTCCCTTTACGGAGGCATTTACTGCGCCGAACTCGTGATGCGCCTATCGTCCTGTCCTCAAATGCTCTTTGCCGGCACGTATCAGTTGTTCAATCAGAACGGCATCTTTGCCACCAACCAGGACCGGAATGCCGTGGTTGCCGCCGCTACCAACAACTACGTCACCAACACGGACGGTTTCAATTTCGGATTCTACTACAGCGCGCAAGTAGTCGGCGAGAGCGTGGCGTATTGGGCGATTAACCGATCCGCTGCTGTTTACGGCACGACCGTTGGCACGAATGGCCCCAGCGTCCCCCTGCTCAACGGCAGCAACATGCCCGCAATCTACGCGCAGGCCTACCAAGGCAACAACGGCAAGCGCTACGTTCTCATCACCAACAAAGGCTCCAATGCCCAGCCAGCCATGATCATGCAGGACGGCACGAATCTTACGACCGACTTCCTCGAAACATACGTCACGGGCAACGATCCCAGCGCCACGAACACCTCCCCGACACTCAGTCCAATCTTCGAGCAATCCCAAATGACCAACAATCCGGTGACGATTCCTCAATACAGCGTCGTGCGCCTGGAATGGCAGGACTTCGCCGTGCCGGCGCCGGTTTTGAGCGCCGCCGCCGCCAGCCAGGGGAGCCACGTCTTGGAGTGGCCCGGCCTAACCAACGTCGTTTACAATGTGGATTTCACCACCAATCTGCTGGGAACCTGGGCCACTGCCGGCAAAATCGCCGATACGCAAACCCATTTCTCGTTTACCGATTACAACTCCAACAACCCCATCTTCTACCGTCTCACCGTGCCTTGATCCAAGGGCAACGCAGTGGCGGTTGCCCATTGGCAAGCGGGCGGCGATCTGGTATCAGGCGGGGAGGGCGCGGCGGGGCGGGAGAGAGGGGGCTTTGCCGCGCCGGTGGAGGGAGCGGACTCTGGCGCGGGCGTGTTCAAAGGCCAGATAGACGACGGGTGTTGTGTAAAGGGTCAGCACCTGGGAGATCAGGAGGCCGCCGACGACGGAGACGCCCAGGGGTTGGCGCAGTTCGGAGCCGGTGCCAAGGCCCAAGGCCAGCGGGATGGAGCCGCAAAAGGCGGCCAGGGTGGTCATCATTATGGGCCGGAATCGGATGACGCAGGCTTTGTAAATGGCCTCTTCGGGAGAGAGTTTTTCCTCGCGCTCGGCGACGAGGGCGAAATCGACCATCATGATGGCGTTCTTCTTGACAATTCCCATGAGCAGAATGATGCCGATGAAGGAGACCAGCGACAGGTCCAGGCCAACGATCATCAGTGCCAGCAGGGCGCCCAGGCCGGCGGAGGGCAGGCTGGAAAGGATGGTCAGGGGATGGATGAGGCTTTCGTAGAGGATGCCCAGGACGATGTACACGGCCAGGAACGCGGCGGCCAAAAGGATGGGAAGGGAGCTGAGGGAGGATTGGAACATTTGGGCGGTTCCCTGGAAACTGCCCAGGACGCTGGCGGGCAGGTTCAATTCCCGCGCCGCTTGCTGGATCAATTCGGTGGCTTGGCCCAGGGACGTGCCGGGGTCCAGGTTGAAGGAAATGGTGACGGCGGGAAACTGGCCTTGATGGTTGACGGAGAGGTAGGTGTTGGTGTCCTGGAATCTGGCGACGGCCCCCAGCGGGATCAGCTTTCCGGCTGCGGATTTGACAAAGATTTTTTGCAGCGACTCCTGGCTTTCCAGGTAAGCGGGATCGACTTCGAGAATGACGTGGTGCTGGTTGTAGCGTTTATAGACGGTCGAAACCTGCCGCTGGCCAAAGGCGTCGTAGAGGGTGTCGTCAATCACCCGCGGTGAAATCCCCAGGCGCGCGGCCGCGTCGCGATCCACGGTGACATTGACTTGGAGACCGCGGTTTTGCTGGTCGCTGCTGACATCTTTGAGTTGGGGGATTTGTTTGAGTTTGCTGATGAGCAAAGGCGCCCAGCGATTGAGGTCGTCCAGGCTGGAGGATTGCAAGGCATAGACGTATTGGCCTTTGGCCGAGCGTCCGCCCACGTTGATGTCTTGGTTGGCGCGAAGGATCAGCGTGCCGCCCGGGATGGCGGCGGTTTTTCTGCGCAGGCGGGCGATGATCTGCTCGGCGGACACTTTCCCCGGCCGCTCGCGGCGCGGTTTGAGGGTGATGAACATGCGCCCGGTGTTGGCGCTGATGAACGAGCCAATGGTCTCCACGGCATCGTCCGCCAGGACGATTCGCGCCATCTGATCCTGAAGCCGGCACATGGCTTTGAAAGAAACATCCTGCCCCGTGTCAACCGTCCCGCTCAGGGCGGCGGTGTCCTGCTGGGGAAAGAACCCCTTGGGAATTTCCACATAGAGAAAAACCGTCACACCGACGGTGACGACGGTGACGGCGAGCATGAGGGACTGGTGGCAAAGAACCCAGCGCAGCCCGCGGTCGTAAAGGGCGAAGAGCCGGTTAAAAGCCCACTCACTGGCGCGGTAAAAACGCCCCGGCTTCCCATAAGAGGCCTGGGATTTCAAGAATCGCGAGCAGAGCATCGGGGTCAGCGTCAGGGAGATGACCCCGGAAACCAGGATGGCCAGACTCAAGGTCACGGCAAATTCATGGAACAGACGGCCAATCAAACCGCCCATGAAGAGCAAAGGAATGAAAACGGCGACCAGGGAGGTGCTCATGGAAACCACGGTAAAACCAATCTGCCGCGCTCCTGTCAACGCCGCCGGCATCGGCTTTTCCCCGTGCTCAACGTGCCGGTAAATGTTCTCGATGACGACGATGGCGTCATCGACCACAAAACCGACGGAAATGGTGATGGCCATGAGCGACAGGTTATCCAGACTGTAATGAAAGAGGTGCATGAAGGCGAAGGTGCCGGAGAGCGCCAGCGGAATGCTGATGCTGGCGATGAAAGTCGGCCAGAAGCGGCGCAAGAAGACAAAAATCACCAGCACGACCAGGATCACGCTCAATATGAGGGAGAATTGAACGTCGTTGACCGACGCGTGTATGGTCACCGTGCGGTCGGAGGTGATGAGAATCTTCGCCGCCGGCGGTATCCAGCGTTTGATTTGCGGCAAGACGGCTCGAATGCGGTCCACCGTTTCGATGACGTTGGCGTCGGCCTGTTTGAACACGAGCATGATGACGGCGGGTTTGACGCCGACCCAACCCCCGGTGAGGTTGTTTTCCACCCCATCGACAATGTTGCCCAAGCTGCTGAGGCGGATGGGCACGCCATTGGATTGGGTGAGGATGAGGGAATGATATTCTTTAGGCTCAAATATCTGATCATTGCTGGTGATCGCGTAAAAGAGATTGCTGTCTTCGACGCTGCCTTTGGGAGAATCCACATTGACCCTGCCGATCAAGGAGCGCACATCCTCCAAGCTCAGTCCGGTGGCGGAGAGTTGGGCAGGGTTGATCTGGACCCGCACGGCGGATTTTTCCGCGCCGGTGACCAGAACCTGGCTGACTCCCTCCACCTGGCTGAGGCGCTGCCCGACAATCTCATCGGCCAGTTCAAAAACCCGGGTGGGCAGGAGGCTGTCGGAAGTCATGGCCATGATCAGTATCGGCGCGTCGGCTGGGTTAACCTTGCGATAGGTGGGGGGACCGGGGAGGTTGAGGGGCAGTTCGCTGGCGGCGGCATTGATGGCGGCCTGGACGTCCCGGGCCGCGCCATCGACGGGACGGTCCAAATCAAATTGAATGGTGATGCTGCAACCGCCCAAAGAGCTGACGGAAGTCATTTCACTGACGCCGGCGATTTGTCCCAAGCGCCGCTCCAGGGGCGCGGCAAGCGAGGAGGCGACGGTGGACGGGTCGGCTCCGGGCAGCGCCGCAGAGACCCAGACCATCGGATAATCCACCCTCGGCACCGATGCCACGGGCAGGGACCAGTAGGCGGTCATCCCCATGAGAAAAAGGCCGATGGCAAGCAGGGACGTGCCGATGGGGCGGCGGATAAATGCCTCTGATATGCTCATGTCCTACCGCTCAACAGCTGATGCGCCCCGTAAAAACCCTTATTTGGGGGGTGAATTGGTGGAAGAGGACGACTGGATTTTCACGCCACCCTGTTGCCTCAGTTCGACACTCAGGTCGGCGTTGGCGGGTGCCGCGGCATTGGTGCCGTGTTGCATGAGATGCTCGCCCCCTTTCTCCCCCGTGGCCGCATACACGCCCCGGCGCATCCAGTCCAACTGCCGCGCCATGTCCACCTCCTGTTTCAACTTGCGTACTTGCAGGCGCAGGGCGGCCAGATCGTTGAATTTCCTTTCCAGATCGGCGTGCTGGGCCTGCAACCGCTTCAACTCCGCCAGCAGCAGCGTCCGGTCCCCTTGCGATTCCGCCAGCTTCTTCTGCGTCGTGGCGATTTGGGTGTCGAGTTGGGAGATCGTGTTTCGCAGGTCGCTGGATTGCTTGTCCAGGTCGGTGTTCTGGTTTTGGAGTTCCGCGATTTTCTTGTCCCGCTGCGCCACCGCGGCGGCGTCCGCCTCCGCCTGCGCCTTGGCGTCGGCCCGGGCCTTTTCCAGATCGGCCTCGGTGCTGTGAAGGGTGGCCTCGCTGAGAGCCAGCTTGTTGGAGAATTCCGTTTTCGTGGCGGCCAGATTGGTTTCCAGGGTCTGGTTGACGCCCTGGTATTCCACCAGCGTGGCGCGGGTGCTGACGACGGAGTTGGACAAAACCTCTATTTTGCTGTCGGCATCCTTCTTCTGCTCGGTAGCCTTATTGTTGACCACGATCAGGCCGACGGCCAGCCCAATCGCGACGATGATTAAAACTATGATGGGAGCCTTGTCTTTCACAACTCATTCCTTGTGGATCGCGCGACAACGCCGTCTCAAGCAGGGGGCCGGCCACGCGGCGGCGGTGCTCACAACAGTTTGGCGCGCCTTGTTTTGCACAGGGTTCAGCATGGACTCAATGCCGTGCCTTTGGCAAGCCCTCATCTTTGCTTCCTCTTTTCCCCTATCTCCCCCTTGCCGTCCGGCACAACCGCGGTTACATTTTGCCCATGCAGATTCCAGATCAGGCGCCCGTGATGACGTTGCCCAACGTCGCGTTGTTTCCACAGGCCCTGCTGCCGCTCCATATCTTTGAGCCGCGCTACCGGAAGATGCTCGACCAGGTCCTCCATTCCAACCGCCTCTTCATCGTCGCCATGCGCAAACCGGGCGCCACGCGCGAAGTGCCTTTCAGTGTCGCCGGCCTCGGCCTGGTTCGCGTCTGCGTCGGCAATGCCGACGGCTCCTCCCACATGATCTTGCAAGGTGTCACGCGCGTGGAATTGACGGGCACGGTCAGCAGCCGCCCATTCAGGGTCTGCCGCATCCGCGCCCTGGAAACGCCCGCCCGCGACAGCGTTACCATCGACGCGTTGATGGCCAAGGTGCGCGATTTGGTCAGCGAACGAATCCGCCAGGAATTGCCCGCGCTGGATACCTCCGTCAAATCCATTTCCGTAAAGGAAATTGTCGCCTCTCTCGAACGCCTCCGAGATCCCGACCGCGTCGCCGACCTGGTTTCGTGGTCGCTGCTCCGCGGCGCGGCGGAGAGGCAGACCATACTGGAGACCCTTGAAGTCGAGGCCCGGCTCAAGCACCTGATCCATTTTTTGATGGCGGAAATCAACTTACAGCGAATTTATAAGCTCAAATGAACAATCCAGATTCTCCTTCCAACCCCGATGCCGATGCCGTCCAGGCGATGAGTGCCATGTTTGCCAGCCTGGTCATTCAAGACGCCAACATGGCGCTCATCCTACTTGGCAAGGCGCCCAATCCCCAAACCGGCCAAACCATCCAGGACCTCGAACACGCCAAATACTTCATCGACCAACTCGAAATGCTCGAAGTCAAGACCAAGGGCAACCTCGAGAAACATGAAACCGCTCTCTTGAAACAGAGCCTCACCAGTCTGCGCATGGCTTACGTCGAGGCCGTCGATCATCCACTGGCGCCTTCGCAAACCGGCGCTTCCGCCGGCCCGCCCGTCGATGAGGAGGAGACGCCTGTGGCCGATCCCGCGCTCCCAGGCGAGCCGCCCCAGCCGCCGCCCTCCGAGCCGGCCGCGGAGTCCCACAAGAAGTTTTCCAAAAAATACTGAGCCAATCGCGATGTCTTGACTTGGCGATGACTTGACTTTTGGCGCGTTTTCCGCTCTCTTTATGGGCGACAATAGAGGAATATGAAACATTCACGAGTCTGCATTGCCGTCGGTTTGTTGACCCTGACCGCTGCCACCGCCAGATTGGCGGCCCAGCCGGCTCCCTCTCCCGCCCCGGGCGCGGCGGATGCCGGCGCCCTGCCTGCCCAATCCACAAGCGGGGCAGTCATCCAATTCGACAACAAGGAGTTTGATTTCGGCAAGGCCGAATGCGCCTCGGTCATCAACCACGTCTTCAACGTGACAAACACCGGCACGGAGATGCTTATCATCAGCAACGTCGCCCCCGGTTGCGGCTGCACAAAGACACTCAATTGGACGCGCCAGATCGCCCCGGGCCAGGCGGGTGTCATCCCCGCTCAGTACAACAGCATTTCCTATCCTGGACCGGTCAAAAAAAACATTGAGGTCTATTCCAACGCCAAGAACAGCCCTCACGAAACCCTGTATATCGAAGGCACCCTCTGGAAACCCATCGAGGTCAATCCGGTAACGGCCGTGATGAACGCCTTGGTTGATGCCACCAACAGCCCTTCCACCACCGTCCATATCACCGTCAAGTCCGATCAGCCCGTTGAGATTTCCAACCCGGTCAGCTCCGGCAAAATGTGGACGGCTGAATTGAAAACCAACATCCCGGGCAAGGACTACGCTCTGGTCATCACCGCCGCGCCCCCTTTTCCCATCGGCAACTCTTCCGGATCGATTCACCTGAAAACCACACTGCCCAGCACCCCCGATCTGGCCGTCAACGCCATCATGACCGTCCAGCCCGAAATCCAGGTTACGCCCAACCCGCTGCGCCTGGCGGGGATTCTGAACAACGCCTGGTCCACCAACCGCATTTACATTCACGGCAACGGCGCCGCTCCACTGGCTTTGTCCGACCCCCAATGCACCGACACCAATATACACGTGCAAATCAGCACCATTGGCGCGGCGGGCATGTTTATGGTGCAGGTCGCGCTGCCTCCCAACTACCAGATCCCGCCGGGTCAGCAGGTGGAAGTCAGTGTCAAATCGAATAACCCGCGCAATCCGCTCATCAAAGTGCCTCTGGCACAGTTGCCCCGCCCTGTGCTTCCGGCGCGCCCAACCCCGCTGCGGACCAACACAATCCCCGCGGCTTCGGCAACGGCCGGCCATTCCTGACGCATCCGGGGCTGGGACTGTGCCGATTCGATCTTCCACCGTGGGCAGAATCCTCTTGGAGGCAGCCTCCGTGGCAGTGGCGGGCGCCGCGTTCGCCTTCGCTGCCAATGAGCTTTCACCGCGCGGCCTGGACCTGGCCCGCAATTATTTTCCCAGCGGCGCCGGGTCCTCTGTGGCGCGGCCCAACGCCTCCGCCCCGGCGCCGGTGACGACCGCCACGAATGAAAACTCCGCCGCCGCGGAGATCGACCAGCGGGTGCGGGACAAAGGATTGCAACCGCTCGACCGTCTCCAGACCGAACGCCTCTTTCACGATCCCCGTTACGACGACGGTTTGATCGTCTTTGTCGATGCGCGCGGGGAGGACGACTACCATGACGGCCACATCCCCGGCGCTTACGAACTGGACCCGTTTCACCCCGACAAGGACATGGCCAACGTCCTGGCTCCCTGCCAGATTGCCGTCCAGGTGGTTGTTTACTGCACGGGCGGAGATTGTGAGGACGCGGATTCCGCCGCATTGCTGCTGCGCGACGCGGGCATTTCCAGGGAGAAACTCTTTGTCTATGGCGGCGGATTCACCGATTGGACCGACCACCATCTGCCGGTCGCCAGGGGCGAACGCAACAGCCCCGCCGCGCCCGCGCAAACCAAATGAACGGCGTCGCTCCACGGGACGGCGTTGCACCGGAGGTTGCGGGCGCTGGAAGTTGGCGGGCCAACGCTTTCGCCTTGGGCGCGGTGGCGGCGCGGTGGCTGCTGGGCGGGCTTTTTGTTTACACGGGGTTGGAAAAGGCGGCCGACCCGGTTGCCTTCCTCAAGTTGGTGCGCCAGTATGATTTGGTTCAAAGCGCGTATCTTCTCAACGCGATCGCCGGCGCCCTGCCGTGGTTCGAGGTCTTTTGCGGGTTGCTGTTGGTGACGGGCGTTGCGGTGCGTGGCGCCGCCGCCGCCTTGGTGGGAGTATTGATTCCCTTCACTGCGGTCGTCTGGCATCGCGCCCTGGTTTTGCAAGCGGCCAGAGGCATCCCCTTTTGCGCCGTGAAATTCAATTGCGGCTGCGGCACCGGAGAGGTCTTTATTTGCGGCAAGCTGCTGGAGAATTTCGCTCTCGTTCTGCTGGGCGTCTGGCTCATTGCCGGGTGCGGCCGGAAATGGTCCTGGCGCTACTCCGTGATTCCACCCGCCGCCGGCAAATAAACCATCGTCGCGGTCATGTTCTCAGACGACACTCCCCTTTGCCTTGTCCCGCGGCGGCAGCAACCGGCGGCCCATCTCCTCTATCCGCCCCGCCACGCGGCTGATTAAGTCAAGACTAATGGCGTCCAAGTCCGCGCTCTCATCGACGTACCCGGAAAGATACTCCGCCGAGCGCGTGCTCAGGCCCGCCCGCGCACAGACCACATGGGCGGTCGCTTCAGCCTCGATCTCGGCGACCGCTTCGGACAAATTGGCGCGGTACGGCCAGACCCCGTCCCGGTCCGCGCCCAGGTGCCCCAGATAGACGTGCGCCAGTTCATGGCACAGCACCGTGTAGGCGGCCGCTTCCCCGCAATCCGCCCGCAGCACGATCCGTATTTTCCAGGCCGGGTCCTGCGCCCGGCTGGTGGCCATGCCCCCGCGCGTCTCCCCCATGGCCTTCCGCGCGACTTGGATTCTGTCCCGCTCGCAATTCTTGACCGTCCGCTCAAAGATGACCGCATTGAATGCGCCGGAAGTTTGCGTGAACAGGCGGAAACTCTCCGGCAGCGGCGGCCCGTCGGTGTCGGCGATGTCATAGACCACCAGGACCGGCGTGCGCGGGGCCAGGATGATCATCCCGCGCGCCTCATCCTTGATCGAGCGTCCGAAGGCATTGCGCCAATGCCGGGCCGTGGCGAAGTGGGTCGCCAGTGGATTTTGGAGATACACCAGCATGTTGTTGAACGAAGAATACTCCCGAAACCGCGCGACAAATTCGATGGCGTCCGCAAACGCCTTGGAGCGCCGGAAGCGCCGGCTGCGAACGAACAGGTCGTCAAGGGAGGACTGGTATTCGGAGCCGGGATCGCATCCCCCGGCCAGGGCGGCGGCGACCGCTCCGGGATTCAATGTGTAAAACAGATATTTGCGCTCCGCCTCGGGCAGGTCCGGCAGGGAGCGCAGTTCATCCAGGACGCCCTCCAAAACGTGGCGGGAAGGCCAGCCGGCCTCCCGCTCCAGATCCTGGATCAACTCGTCAGGGGACCCTTGCCGCCGGCGAATCCATTGCTGGACAAACTCCTTGACTTGAGGCCGGATCATTTCGCGCGGCGGTCCAGGATGGCTCGCACTTTGCCCAGCAGCGCGTCGGGATGGAAGGGTTTTTGCAGGAACTCCAGCGGCTGGTTGAGTTTGCCCCATTGCGCCGTCTCCTGGTCGGTGTAGCCGGAGATGAACAGCACGCGCAGTCCCGGACGCCTGGCCGTGAGGCGCTGCGCCAATTCCGAACCGCTGAATCCCGGCATGGTCATGTCCGTGATCAACAAGTTGATCGTCCCCGGATGTTCATCGGCCATCGCCACGGCGTCGGCGCCGTGCCGCGCCTCCATGACGGTGTAGCCGGCGGCTTTCAACACTTCCACCAGCATCATGCGCACCAGTTCCTCGTCCTCGACCAGCAACACCGTTTCGTTGCCACCTCCAGAAACGGGCGTCAGGTGGGTCGATTCCTCCTCCTCCTCGCCCCCCTCGAAGCGGGGCAGGTAAATGTTGAAGGTGGTGCCCCAGCCGATGTTGGTCGTGACGGTGATCTCGCCGCCAGTTTGCTTGACAACACCATAGACATTGGAAAGGCCCAGGCCGGTGCCCTTGCCCGTCTCCTTGGTCGTGAAGAACGGTTCGAACAGATGCGCCTGGACCTCCGGCGACATCCCGCAGCCCGTGTCGGATATGCTCAACAGGGCGTAGGTTCCGGGCGGCAGACGGCCGGAGGAGAAAATCTTCACCTCGGTCAGAGTGACGTTGCTGGTCTGTATGCCAAGGGTGCCGCCTTTGGGCATGGCGTCGCGCGCATTGATGGCCAGATTCAAGATCAACTGCTCCATTTGCCCGGGGTCCGCCCGAATCCAGGGCACGGGTTCGGCGAGCTTCATCTCCAGCTGCACCGTTTCCCCCAGGACCCGCCGCAGCAGGCTCGACATGTCCGCCACAACGCGGTTCAAGGCCAGCAGCTTGGGCTTGAGGACCTGCTTGCGGCTGAAGGCCAGCAACTGCCGGGTCAGCGAACTGGCATGGGCCAGCGAGCGCTGAATATGCTCGACCGTTTCATGATTGGGGTCGCCCGGCGGCAGCCGCCGGTCCAGCAAGTTGCTGTACCCCAAAATCGCCTGCATCAGGTTGTTGAAATCGTGGGCGATCCCGCCCGCCAGCCGCCCCACCGCCTCCATTTTCTGTGCTTGACGATACTGGTCCTCCAGCTTCCGCCGCTCGGAGATGTCGCGCACGATGACGATGAGCATGAGCACGCCGCCCCGGGAAACCTCGCTGACCGCAAGGTCGATGGGCAGCGGGCTGGCGTCGGCGCGCAGCGCGTTGACTTCGATCACCCTGGGCGGGTTCTCGCCCAGATGCCGCGCCAGGTAATCGTCGTATTTCTGCCACTCGTCCGGGGCGAACAAATCGCGGATGCTGTGGTTGAGCACCTGGCCGGCCTGCCGCTGGAAAATCCGCTCCGCCGCCGAGTTGAAGAACGTCACCGCGCCCTGGTCGTCCAGCACGATCACCCCATCGACCATGCTATGGAGAATGGCCCGCGAGCGCTCCTCACCCAGGCGCAAGGATTCCTCGGATTGCTTTCGGCGGGTGATGTCCGTTATCACCGCCTGATACGCCTCGATGCGGCCCGCCTCGTCAAAGAGCGCCCGCACGGTGCATTGCTGCCAGACCAACTGGCCGTTGCCCATCAGCAGTTTGTTGTCAAAGGCCTGAACCGGCTCCGCGGGCGTCAGCCGCGCGAATTGTTGCAACGGGATTTCCCGGTCCTGCTCCGACATGTTCGGAAAGAAACTGGTCCCCAGCAGTTCCTCGCGCGTCTTGCCGTGAAACCGGCAGTAAGCTTGATTGACAAACAGCAGCCTGCCCTCCGGCGTGAACTGGCATATCAAATCGGTTTGATCCTCCACCACCCCGCGGTAACGGCTCTCGCTTTCCCGTGTCCGCCGCGTCGCGGTCCCGCCTTCGACCGCCGCCGCCGCCAGAAGGAGGTTGCCGACGGCGATGATTCCGATATAGCAGCCCGCCAGCATGAGGCTGGTATGATCGTTGCCCGCGTAGAACGGGCCGCGATGGTGGAGCAACTCGCGGATGGACAGCACCGCCACAATGAGCGTGCCGGTGGTCGCCCCGCGCTGGCCAAACCGCAACGCGGCCCAAACCAGAAACGGATACGGCAGGTACGCCAGCGGATAGGTTTCAAGGCCATAAGCCAGCCACGAATTGAAGGACAGTTGCATCCCCGCGATCAGGCCCAGCCCGCAGAAGGCGGCCTCCAGCCAGTCCCGCGAATTAAGCCGCACCGAAGTCGGAGAGCACCAGGCCAGGAGAATCGGGGTGACTACCAGCACGCCCAAGGCGTTGGGCACCCACCAGGCGGCCACGTTGGGGAACAGTTCGCCAAAGGGAATTTGCCCCGCGTAGCACAATCCCAAGACATTGAAGGCCGCATTGACCGTCGTTCCCAGCAGGCAGGCGAGAACCACGAAGCCGGCCGAGTCCCGCGAGCGTTCCATGGAATTGTTGAATCCGGCGAAGCGTTCCAGAAGATAGGCGCAGAGCACGGCGCCCACCGTGTTGCCCAGCGCGGTTCCGACAGTAAAAAAACCCAGGGGCGTGCCGCTCACCAGTGTAAGAAGCCAGGCTCCGGCCGCCACACCCCACCACACCCGGTATCCAAACAACAGGACCGCCGCAAGCGCGATTCCCGCCGACGGCCAGACCAGCGCGAAATCCCCCCCCCAGAACGAAGTGGCCCTGCCCGCCAGCCCTCCCGCCACATAGGCCGCCGCCACCAGCAAGGCACAGATTGGAGTGCTGAGGTCGGACAGTTTCATCATTAGCTATGTGACAATTCGCCGTACCGCGGCGGCGCAGCGACCGCACAGGGTCGAATGCCCGGCATCCGCGCCGACATCCGCTTCCCAATGCCAGCAGCGCTCGCATTTGACGCCGCCTGCCTTGGACACCTCAACGGTCAATGCTTCCCCGCCCGGCTGGTCTTGTACGATCAACTGGGATACATTTAATAACTCCCTTAATGATTCCGCATCGTTATCGGTCAGCGGCGCCAAAGCTTTAGCCGGGCCGCGCAGGACCACCTTCGCTTCCAGCGCCTTGCCGATATTCTTGGCCTGGCGCTCCCGTTCCAATAGCGGCAGCGCCAGTTCGCGGACCTCGAAAAGTTTCGCCCACCGCGCCTCTTCCTCCGCCGACAACTCGCAACGCCCCGGCTCCCACACTGTCAGATGAACGGATTCCCCGCCGGTTCCGGGAATAAACTCCCATGCCTCGTCCGCCGTGAAAACCAGGATCGGCGAGAGCGCCGCGCACAGCCCGCGCGCCAGCCGCCAAAGCGCCGTTTGCGTCGAGCGCCGGCGCGCCGAATCGGCCGCGTCGGTGTACAGCCGGTCCTTGACCACGTCATGATACACCGCCGACAACTCGACCGCGGCGAATTGGCTGATTTTCTGATATACAACGTGGAATTCGTAACGGTCGTAGGCCGCCGCAATCTCGGCTTCGAGCTTGGAAAACCGCGCCAGAACCCAGCGGTCCACGCTCGTCAACGCCGCATCCGCCACGCTGTCCCTGGCCGAATCGAAGTCGTAAAGATTGGAGAGCTGATACCTCAAGGCATTGCGCAGATGACGGTAGGTTTCGCCCACTTTGTTGATGCGTTCGTCGCTGACCACGATGTCGTTGCGGTAATCCTGAGACGCGACCCACAACCGCACCACGTCCGCTCCAAACTTGGAAATGTAAGCCTCGGCCGTCTGCGGTTTCTCGTAGCCGCCCTGTCCTTGCTTGCTCTTGGAAATCTTCTCGCGGTCCGCATCCACCATGAAGCCGTGCGTCAGCACTGTGCGAAACGGCGCGGTCCCGTTTCCCGCCAGGGAGAGCAACAGCGAGGATTGGAACCAGCCGCGATGCTGGTCGCTGCCTTCCAGGTAAACGTCGGCGCGCCATCCCGCCGGACTGCCGTGCCACAATTCCGGGCGCCGCATCAAAACCGAACGCGAAGACGATCCCGAATCGATCCACACATCGAGCGTGTCATTGGATTTGGACGCCGCTTCGGGGCCGTTCCATTCCTTGGGTCTGACGGCGGACCAGAGTTCAGCCGCTGATTTCTCGAACCAGATGTTCGAGCCGTGCTGCTCGACCAGGTCCGCCACGCGCCGGACAACATGAGCGTCCAGCAGGGCGCGGCCTTCCTTGTCAAAGAAAGCCGGGAGCGGCACGCCCCAGGCCCGCTGCCGCGAGATGCACCAGTCGGGCCGCGTTTCAACGGCGCTCTTGATTCGATTGACTCCCCATTGAGGCACCCAATCCACACGGTCGATCTCATCGAGGGCGGCCTGGCGGAAGGGCCGGCCTCCAAAGGGCTGCGCCAGATTGATGAACCATTGGTCCATGGCGCGAAAGATCACCGGCGTCTTGCTGCGCCAGCAGAACGGGTAGCTGTGGTGGTAATCCTCCTCGCTCAACAACGCCCCGCGCGCCCGCAATTCCTCCAGCACCGCCGTGTTGGCGTCGCTTTTCCCGTGCTTTTCCAATATGGATTTCCCGGCCATTTCCCGCGGCATCTGCTCTTCCGCCGGAAGATCCTCCGTCAGGCAAAAACAGCCGTCGTCATCCACCGGCGAATAGATCGGCAGCCCATGCTGCCGCCCCACGTTGTAGTCGTCCAAACCGTGCCCGGGCGCGATGTGGACAAATCCCGTGCCCGTTGCGCTGTCAACGAAGCTGTCGCCCGCCAGCAGCCGCCCCGATCGCGCGCAAAAGGGGTGCCGGTACTCCAGCCCGGCCAGTTCGCTCCCGCGCGCGGTGCGGACCGTCTTGGGGTCCTTCCAGCCGCATTTCTCCGCCACCGTTGCCGCCAGCGCGGCCAGCACCCAGTACTCCTCCCCGCCCGCCTGCACCAGCGCGTAGGAAAACGTCGAGTGATACGCCACAGCCAGGTTCGCTGGCAGCGTCCAGGGCGTCGTCGTCCAGATCACCACATATCTCCCAGGCTGGCCCGACACCGGGAATTTGACAAAAATGCTCCGGCTGACGTGATCGTGGTACTCCACTTCCGCCTCCGCCAGCGCCGTCCGCGCCGGGATGCTCCAATAGACGGGCTTCTTTCCCCGATATACGAAGCCCTTCCCCACCACATCGGCGAACAGCCGCAATTCGCCGGCTTCATACTCCTTGCTCATCGTGATGTAAGGATTCCCCCAGTCCCCCAGAATTCCCAGCCGCTTGAACTGCGTCCGCTGCTTGTCAATGTAATCGCGCGCGTAAGCCTCGCACGCCGTCCGCAGCGCCGGGGCGTCCGCCGTGTTCCGTCCGGCCTTTCGCCATTCCTGCGAAACCTTGAACTCGATGGGCAGGCCGTGGCAATCCCAGCCCGGCACGTAGGGCGCCCGCCGCCCCCGCGCGCTTTGGTACTTGACGATGATGTCCTTGAGTATCTTGTTGAGCGCGGTGCCGATATGCACGTCGCCGTTGGCGAAGGGCGGGCCGTCGTGGAGGACAAACTTCTCCGCGCCCTCCCGGCGGGTCTGGAGGGCTTGATACAACTGGGCGCTCTCCCATTGCTGGAGGCGTTTGGGCTCGCGCGCGACCAGGTCCGCTTTCATGGCGAAGCCCGTCTGCGGCAGATTCAGCGTGCTCTTGTAATCCATTGTCATTGCGCGTTTTAGTGTAGGGCCAAACGGACATGAGGGCAATCCATCGCGGGCCTGGCCTCAGATTAAGGCTTGTTGCCGCGCGGGCGCAACGGCATAGTTGACCCACGTGGACAAATCGGAAAAAAGCCAGATTGACCCGGTGTTTCGCCGGCGCATCCAGGAATTGATCGCGGACAAAGGCGGAGGACACAACGCCGATTTGGTCGAGGACATCATGGTCAACGCCCTCAAGCTCTTGTCCGACGTGGGCGACCGCGGCGACACCCGCATCATCGGCACCGCCGTCCGCGAACTGCGCCACGCCTTCCGCCTCTTCGCCCCTTACAATGACCGGCGCAAAGTGACCATCTTCGGCTCCGCCCGAACGCTGCCCACGCGCCAGGAGTATCTCGAAGCGGTGGATTTCGCCCGGAAAATCGCCGCCGAAGGCTACATGGTCATCACCGGCGCCGGCCCGGGCATCATGCAGGCCGGCCACGAGGGGGCGGGCCTGGAAATGAGTTTCGGCGCCAACATCCAACTGCCCTGGGAACAAGCCGCCAACCCCATCATTGACAAGGACAAGAAACTCATCTCCTTCAAATACTTCTTCACCCGCAAGCTCACCTTCATCCGCCATTCCGACGCCATCGTCCTGTTCCCGGGCGGCTTCGGAACGATGGACGAAGGTTACGAGGCCCTGACCCTCATGCAAACGGGCAAAGGCCGCATCGTCCCGCTGGTGCTCCTGGACCGCCCCGGCGGCACCTATTGGAAAACCTGGGACAAAAACAACCGCGAACACCTCCTGCGCGCCCAGTTGATTTCCCCGGACGATTTGCGCCTCTATCAAATCGCCGAATCCGCCGGCCACGCCGTGCGCATCATCACCCGCTTTTACCGCAACTACCACTCCAGCCGCATGGTCAACGACCTCCTGGTCCTTCGCCTCAAACACGCCCCCTCGGAATCCGCCCTGAGCGCTCTCAACGACGACTTCGAGGACATCATCCTGGGCGAAAAATTCCGCGCCATCGACGCGACCCCGGAGGAGCGGGAAGACAACGACCAAGTTGACCTGCCTCGCGTCGCCTTCGGATTCGACCGCCGCCAATACGGTCGCCTGCGCCAATTGATCGACGTCGTCAACGGCTTTTGAGCTGCTTCTCGATGAGCCGCATCAGGCCGAGGAAATCATCATCGGCCCAACCGGCGGCCATGCCTTCATCGTAGATGTTTTTGAGATGGGCCGTTTGGCGGAGGGGCAGCGAGAGTTCCGCGGCGGTGTCCAGCGCCAGGCGGAGGTCCTTGGCCATGTTCTTGAGCGAGAACTGCGGGCTGTAATCGCGCTGGCGCAACATCGGTTCTTTGAGATCGGACAGGCCGGAACGCGCCGCGTTGCACGCAAGGGCGCTGAAATAGACGTCGTCCGAAATTCCGGCCTTCCGGCACAACGCGAGACTTTCGCACAAGGACTGGGCGATTCCGGCAAGGTTGAGGTTCATGGCCAGCTTCAGCGACGAAGCCGAACCCAGCGGCCCGATGTGCAGAATAGTCTTCGACAGGGGTTGGAGGATGGGCCGCGCCTTTTCCACCGCCTCGCGGTCGCCGCCCAAATAATAAACCGTCTGGCGCTTTTCCGCCGCGGCCTTGCTCCCCGTAAAGGGCGCCTCCAGGAACCACGCGCCGGCCTTCTGAACCTCGCCGGCAAAATGAAGCGTCCACTTGGCCGAGATCGTGCTCGATTGGATCACCAATTGTCCCGGGCCGAGTCTGGGCACTATTTCATTCAAGACGGACTGCACGGCGGGCGGGTCGGCAACGATGATAAAGATGACATCGGCCTGTTTGACGGCCTCCTGAATGGATGGGGTGAAGTTGGGGAAATCCTTGGGGGTGCGGTTCCAGCAACGCACGTCATGCCCGTCGGCGATCAAGTTTTTCGCCCAGGCGCTTCCGATAAGCCCCAAGCCCAAGACAGTGATTTTCATATTCGTTTCTTTGGTTCTCAGCTCCTGAGTTTCATCCCCTCCAATTTGGCTGTCAGGACAGGATTTGGCAACCGATGAAATGACCGGAATATAAAGATTGCTTTTTTTGGATAAAGGCGGCAGATGAAGGCATGGCTAAAACATCGAAACCAGCAAAAAGAACACCGAACGCGGCTTTTATGAAACCGGTCACGCCGGACGAAAAGCTCGCCAAAGTTGTCGGTGACAAACCTCTTCCCCGAACCGAGCTGACGAAAAAGCTTTGGGCCTACATCCGCAAGAACGGGTTGCAGGACGCCAAAAAGCGGACTCTCATCAATGCCGATGAGAATCTCAAAGCCGTCTTCAACGGCAAGAAACAGGTCAGCATGTTTGAGATGACCAAGCTGGTCTCCGGCCACGTCAAGAAATAAGGGCCGCGGCGGCATTGTCCTGGCCAGCCGCTGTGATGAAGAATTGATTCGCGCCGCCGCCGTTGTGCCGCCAGGCGGCGCGGCCGATTCGATGAGCGAGACAGAGCAAGGCTCGGCCCGCCTCCAACATCCCGGCGGCGCCGAAATCAGCGGGCGAATCCAGACGCCGCCTGCGACGGGATCGCCTTGTCCGGCCCCGGACGCCGATCCCCATGCGACGCTCAGATCAGAGGGCAGCCTGTCGCGCGAGGAACTGCCGGGAGACGCCATTGGGCGCTACAAACTTCTGGAGAGAATCGGCGAAGGCGGTTTTGGGGCGGTGTATGTGGCCGAGCAGCAGGAGCCCATCAAGCGCCGCGTGGCGCTCAAGATCACCAAGCTGGGTATGGACACCCGGCAAGTGGTGGCGCGGTTCGAGGCGGAACGCCAGGCGCTGGCGCTGATGGAGCACCCGAACATCGCCAATGTGTTTGACGCCGGCGCGACCGAGACGGGGCGTCCTTACTTTGTGATGGAGTTGGTGCGGGGGGAGCAGATCACCGATTATTGCGATCAGGCCAGACTCGCGACGCGGAAGCGGCTGGAACTCTTCGTCCTGGTTTGCCGCGCCATCGAGCACGCCCATCAAAAGGGAATCATTCACCGTGACATCAAGCCCTCCAACATCCTGGTCACCCTTCAAGACGGCTCGGCCGTCCCCAAGGTGATCGATTTCGGGATTGCCAAGGCCACGCAAGCCGGTTTGACCGGCAACACCGTTCACACCCAATTCGATCAGTTCATCGGCACGCCAGCCTATATGAGTCCGGAGCAGGCCGGATTGGGGGGGTTGGACATCGATACGCGCAGCGACATCTACAGCCTCGGAGTCTTGCTGTATGAATTGCTGACCTCCCAAACACCCTTCGCCTCCAAAAACCTTCCGAAAGGCGGCTTTGACGATATGCGCCGGACGATTCGTGAAATGGAGCCGCTGCGTCCGTCGCTGCTTTTGGGAAAACAAGACGCCAGCGTGCAAGCCAGCGCCGCCCAACGGCACGGCACCGACGCCCCCAAACTCATTGATCTGGTCAAGGGGGATCTCGATTGGGTGGTCATGAAGTGCCTGGAGAAAGACCGCTCCCGCCGCTACGAAACCGCCGCCAGCCTGGCGGAGGACGTCCAGCGCTTTCTGGACAACGAAGCTGTCACGGCTCGTCCGCCCAGCAATCTTTACCGCTTTCGAAAGCTCGTGCGCCGCAACCGCCTGGCCTTCGCCGCCGCGACGGCCGTTCTGGCTTCCCTCCTCGTGGCCTTGGGCATCTCGACCTGGTTCGCCGTCAATGAAAGACAACAGCGCGACCTGGCGCTCGTTGCCAGCGCTCGCGCCGATTCCGCCCGCCAAATCGCCGAGGCCTCCCGTCTCCAGGCCGAATCCGCCCGCCGCCAGGCCGAAGCGGCCCTGGCCCAATCCGAGGTGGACCGGAAACTGGCCGATGCCGCGCGTCAAAAAACCGAGGCGGCCCTGCAACAATCGGAAGTGGACCGGGCCAAGGCTGAAGCCGCAGAGAAGAAAGCCGTGGCGTCTCAACTGGAGGCCGAAACGGCCCGCGCCCAGGCGGTGGCCGCTTTGCAACAAGCTGAAGCCGATCGCACCAAGGCTGAAGCCGCCGATAAAAAGGCCAGGGATTCCCAATTGCTGGCCAGCAGCGCGCAGCAGCAAGCCGTCACCGCCCTCAAAGAGGCCGAGTCGGCGGAAACCCGCGCCACGACCGAGGCCGGCAAGAGCCAGCAGGCGGCCAAAGCCGCCGCCGCGGAGGCGGGCTTGCGCCAGCAGGCCGAAGCCGCCGCCGCCGCCGCCGCCGCGGAAGCAAGTCAAGCGCATGGTGCGCTCTCCAACGTCGTCAGCCGCCTGAACCTGCTTCCCCCTTCCCAGGCGTTGAAGGTCGCCGACGCCCCGGTGGTTCCCTCCGATGCCATCGGTCCCTGGACAACCCAACTGACGCGCGCGCGAGCCGGCTGGCACGCGCGTCAGGGCGATTGGACCAACGCCATGATCGATTACTCCGCCTTGCTGGACCGGGAGACCAACAACCCCGAGGCGTCCCATGCGCTGGCCGCCCTCCTGGTTCAAATCGGCGATCTCCAGGGTTATGGCCGGCTTTGCGCGCGACTTCTGGCGCGCCTGGACCCAACCAACGGCCCCGCGTCCCTGGCAGGCGACTGTCTCCTGGCCGCCGCGCCGGGCCTGGACCTGGCCGCCGTCTCGGCATGGGCGCGCCAATCCGCCTCCAATACCAACGCCCTTCAGACTCCAGAACAATTGTTGACTCAAGGTCTGGCCGAGTTCCGCCAGGGCCGCTGGACCGAGGCCGCCGACTGGGCGGGCAAAGCCCTCGCCGCGGACGGACAAGATTTTGAGCGTGTGGCCGGGGCCTGCGCGGTTCTTTCGATGTCCGAGCAAAAACTGGGACAGGCGGGCAAGGCGCGCTCGACGCTGGCCGCGGGGGAGCAAGTCATCGACACGAAACTTCCCAAACTTGAAAGCGGCGATCTGGGCGCGGACTGGCCGGGTTGGATAGCCGCCCACTCTCTCATTGAGGAAGCCCGGGGCGTGGTTGAGAAGCCGGCCGCAACGAAGTAACAAGCTTGACGGCGGGGCAGGGGAGGGCATAAGCACAGGAGATGAACAATGGTTCCGCTGTCCTGCAACGTTACGTTCCGCTGCTGGCGTGGCTGATGGTGGCGGCGGCCTGTCTTGGCATTGCGCTGAAAATCCTCGGTTATGGCTTCGTGCCGGTCGGAGACGCGCGCCGCTACGTGGCCAAGGCGGTGACGGACAAGGAGTATCCCCAAATTCTGGTGCTCGGCCCCGCTTACCGGATGGATTTCAGTCCGGGATGGGAATGGCTGCTGCGCCGCTTGAACCGGGCCACGGGGATGGGGGAGGACGGTTTGATGGTGATTTCGGCGGGGGGCTTGTTGCTGCTGATTCTGGCCGCCGGTCTGCCCTGGCTGCGCCATCCGGAGGCCTGGCTGGCCGCGTTGCTCGCCCTCACTGTTCCCTTGCCCGGACTCATGACGCGCTGGCTGCAGGGCCGCCCGTTTTTGGTCAGCGAATGCGTGCTGCTTTGCCTGCTCTTGGCGTGGTCGCGCCAGAGGGAGCAAAAGCCTTCCTGGCTGATGCTGCTGGCGAGCACGGCGGGATTCGGGCTGGCGGCGTGGATGCACGGGACGTGGTATTTGTACGGGCTGCTGCTGGCGTCGTTTTTCCTGGCGGGCCGGCGGCGCGCCACGGTATATTTGACGGTGTGCTGGTTGGCGGGGACTGTCCTGGGCGCGCTGTTGACGGGGCGGCCCTGGGAGTTCCTGCAACAGAACCTGGCGTGGGCGGGGGCGCTTTCGCGCGGAGGGGCGCCCGCGGAGTCGATGGTGGGCGAATTGCAGCCCAGCAACGGGGAATTCAGCGCCCTGCTGGTGCTGGGCTTTGTCTGGCTCTGGCGCCGGCAGCGGGGAAAAGGCGGGCCGGACCTGTTTGGGTCGCCGGCGTTCTGGATGATGGCGGTGTGCTGGGTGCTGGCGCTCAAGGCGGGGCGTTTTTGGGCGGACTGGGGTTTGGCGGCTGCGATGGCGTGGCTGGCGATCCAATTTGACCAGGCAATCCAGGAGGAGTGGGCCACTCGGCCCGGACGGCGGCTGGCGGTTTGCGGCCTGGTTTGCGCCGCGCTCTTTCTGGACACCAGCAGCGACCTGGACGGCCGGTACACCGCCACCCTCCACGAGGACCTGGTGGACGCCAGCCGGCCCGAATTGCAAGGCTGGATGCCCGACAGCGGCGGCATTTTTTACGGCGCGGACTTTTCCTTCTTCTTCAATACGTTCTACAAGAACCCCGGCGGCGACTGGCGCTACATCCTCGGTTATGAATCGGCCATCATGCCTGACGCGGACCTGAAGATTTATCGCAACATCCAGTGGAACCACTATGAGTGGGAATCGTATCGGCCGTGGGTGGAGAAAATGCGGCCCTCCGACCGGCTGGAAATCACCAGCGGGACCGAACCGGAACTGCCGCCCCTGGAATGGCGCCACGCGGCCGGGGCCGTCTGGATTGGCCGCCTGCCGCGCCAAGGCCCCGCGGTCAATTGATCGTCCAGAGCGTAACTGAATCGTCGTCTTCCACAAAGACCCTGTTGCCCGCCAGCACCGGATACCCATAGGCGCTGCCATCGGCCACTTTGATTGCGGCCACTTGGGTGTAGGCGGTGTCGCTGGGTTGGAAGACGATCAAGCTTGATTTGGGCGTCAACGCCACAAGGACGGCGCCCGCATCGACGATGGAGCCGAAAGCGCCGCGCTTGGCATCGGTTTCGCTCCAGGCCGTCTTGCCGGTTTGGGCGTTGATGCAATAGAAATTGCCGGGTTGCGACAGGCCGAAGATCAGGCCGTTTTTGAGCACCGGCGTGCAATACTGCGGTGAATTATCGGTGTTGGTCCAAAGCGGCGTGCCCTTGAAACTGTCCCCCTCTTTTGCCAGTTTGACCGCCACGGTTCCGCGTCCGGTGCCCGTGTAGATGATCGTTTGGCCGTCAACAACCGGCGTGTCAAAATTGCCGCCCATCCCTTGGGGGACGAAGGGAGCATCCCAGACCAGTTTGCCGTCGGCCAGGTTGAGCGCCACCACGCGTTTGTCGGTTTGCGTGACGACCAATTTGGCGTCCCCCGCCTCCATCAGCACGGGCGAAGCGTAAGCGGCGCCGTCGCCGGTCCATTTCCATTGCTCCGCGCCGGTGGCCAGATCGCAGGCGATGACAACGCCGTCGGACTTGCCGCCCAGTTGGGCGATGCAGAGGCCGTTGACCACCAGGGGCGACATCGCGGTGAAGAAGTTGGGCACATCCTTGATGTCATCCTTGCGCCAGAGCAGTTTGCCCGATGCCGCGTCCAGGCAGGAGAGTGTGCCGCGGACGCCCAAGGTGACGACTTTGCCGTCGGCCACGACGGGGGAACTGCGCGGGCCGGGATGCCGGGCCGGCGGTCCTGTGGGCGCCGCCACGTCATATTTATTGCTCCACACCCCCGCGCCGGTGGCCGCGTCCAGGCATTGGATGACTTCGGAATCATCCTGGCGCGAGAAGACGAATAATTTGCCGCCGGCCAGTGCCGGCGTGGTGTCGCTCTTGCCGACGGCGACTTTCCATTTGAGGTTGAGTTGTTGAGGCCACGACGCCGGGGGGGTGAAGCCGGCGGCTTTGGCGTCGCGATTTGGCCCGCGCCACTGCGGCCAATCCTGGGCCGGCGCGCTGAGGGCCGTAATAATAAAGATTAAACTTGAACTGACTAAGGCGATGCGTGTCGCATTTTTCATGGCAATTCCTTTTGTTGAAGCTCGGACGCGAGTGTAAACGTCCCTCCCGCATTTGGCAAGGAAAACCGACAGGAAAAGCTGGCAGGCGGATTATATCCCCGATGAGGATGAGGAAGATGAGCTTGAGGAGGAGGAGCCGGAGCTGCTGGAGGAAGTGCTGTCAAAGTAGGCGGTGAGGTATTCCTTATCGACGTTGATGGTGTTGATGGCGTCTTCCATTTCCACGAATTGGTTTTCCATCTCCGTTTCGTCGCTTGTGATCTTCTGTTGCAGGGTGGTTATGCTGGTGGCGATGTCAGTGGATTGCGTGGTGAAACTCTGTTCCTTAGTCTTGATCACACCACTGCTCCCCAAGGTGTTGGTGAGGTAACTGCCGAGCGTGGTGGCCAGGCCGGAGGTCGGGTCCGTGAACAACTGGCTGATTTGGCTCAGATTATTGGTCAGCGCGATGTTCAAGACCGGGGTACTGGTCGCCAGCGTGTTATCGGTGCCGTTGGAAATGACGCCGATGTCGTTCAGGTTTTCAACGATGCCCGAAAGGGGCGAGGCATCCACCAGTTGGCGCAAATTGGTCGCTATGCCTTCCACATCCATGTCCCCCATCAACAATCCAGCAACGGCCGACGTCGTCGTCGTCGAGTCCGTCGAGCCGGTCGTGCTCAGGGTTGTTGTGGAGACGGTCGTTTGCGAGGTGATGTAGTTCTGGATGGTGTTGTAATCGTTGACAAAGTTGGTGATGGCGGTGGCGATGGTGTTGGTGTCGGAGCTGACCGTCACGTTGGTCGAGCCCACGGACAGGGCGGTGATGGACAAACCGGTCAGGCCAATGGAGGAAGGATCGACCGTGTTGCTCTCGCTGGTCATCGGTTTGCTGCCATTGATGCTGTACTGCAAATTCGTTCCGGGTTGAAACTTGCCGCCGGAAAGGCCGGTGGCGGCCAGGAAAGTGCCGGTCACGTCCTGCAGGGTCATGCTCGTATTGCCGGTGTTGTTATTGGTCAGGACGAATCGATTGTTGGCCCCGTCGTACGTGGCCGTCACGCCCGCGGCGGAATTATTGATCGCCTTCAATATGTCGTTAATGCTGTCGGTGGAAGCGTCGTAGTTGATCGTCACTCCGTTGATCTCGAACGCTCCCTTCCCGCTGCCGCCGTCGGAGATGGCCGTGGACAGATTGGCCTGGTCTGCGGCGGCAGTCGTACTGATGCCGGCCAATGCTCCAAGGCTGGTGACGCTGTCGTTGCCGTTGGTATAGAGTTGGGTGGCCTGGAGAAAATTGCTGGTGTCCGCGCTGCTCCCCAGGGTGATCGGCGCGCCGGTGCTGTCAGTGAGTGTAATCGTGTCGGAGCCGGGATCGTAACTGGCCGTGACCGCACTACTAGTAGCGTTGTGAATCTGAGTGAAGACGGACTGCAAGGAGTCGGTGGCGGCGACGGTGATGGTATGGCCGTCAATGGTGAAGGTTCCGGCGGTAATGGGATCGGCGAAGGCGCCGCTGTTCAAATCCACAGCGGAGACGTCGCTGGTGGAACTGATGGGCTGGGCGGAAACGGTCGAGCCGTTCTGGACGGCGGCGGCGGCCAATTGGGCAACCGAAAAAGCATACGTGCCCAAAGGAGCCCCTGATTGGGCGGTGGCGGTGGCCACCGAAGAGTCCGAACTGGCCGTGGTGGCGCTCAGGAAAAAGTCGGACGCCGAGAGGGTGGTGGCGTCGTTTTGCAGATTGGTCAGATCGGTGCCGATGGTTTCATAGGCGGAGTTATCCGAGGCGAGTGTGGTCTGATGTGTCTCCATAGTGGTGATCGGCTTTGATTCCGAAGACACCATGTCGTTGATGAGGGTGGTCCAATTGATGCCGGAGGCCAGACCGGACATGGCCAGGCTGCTGGTGCTGCTGGAGTTTACCGCTGACATACTCTTATTTTCTTTCTTTGGCTCTCACTCAAGTTTTTCCAATTCGTTCAGACCCTTGAAAACGTTTCACTCGGGCGGCCCGAAGGCCGCCCGAGGTGTGTCAAACCGATCTAGCAGTGCTCACTCTCCTTATTGCAGGAGTTTGAGCACGGACTGAGGGTTTTGATTCGCCTGTGCCAGCATCGACGTGCCGGACTGCACGAGGATTTGGTATTGGGCGTACTTGGTGCTCTCCGTCGCAACATCGACATCCGTGAGGTTGCTGTTGGCGGCGGTGAGGTTGTCCGACAGAACTCCCAGTTCGTCGCCCGTGTAGGTCAATTCCGCTTCGTTCGCGCCGACAGCGGCACGATCCGTGGCCAGCGCGCTGATCGCGGATGTGACCAACCCCAGTGCCGTGGCCGCAAGCGTCGTGGTCGTGATGGTCGCCCCCGTCGCGCCGGTGTAAGCCGTCGTCGAACCCAGGTTAACGGCCGTCATGGTGAACATGGTGCCGTTGCCATCGACCGTCACCGCGAGACCGCCTGTGGTGGAGTCGTCGGTGCCGGCGAACAAGCTGACGCCATTGAAGGAGGCATTTGCTGTGGTCTTGATGTACCCCGCCAGAGATTGGTACTCGGCGTTGTAGTCGGCTAACTGAGAGGTGCTCTTGGTCGGGTCCTGAGCCTCGACAGCCAGCGTGCTCATCTGATCCAGCGCGGCCCCCACCTGTTGCAGATACCCATCCTGGGTCTGGCTGAAGGAGATGGCGTTGCTGACGTTGTTGTTCGCGGCGTTCGTCTGGCCGATTTGCGCATTCAATGAGATGGACTCGGCCAAACCGGCCGGGTCATCCGCAGGAGACACAATTTTCGAGCCAGAGGAGAGCTGCGCCAACGCGTTATTCAGTTCGTTGGTTGACTTGTCGAGGTTATTGGCGGACGTAATGGCCGCCATGTTTGTATTGATTACCATAACTAACTCTTTCCTTGAGTTACCCCTTTCGGGGCATTTATTTCACGACATCCCTGTCGCGTGGCGGAATTTGATTCGGGCTTCCGCCGGTTTCCCGGTTGGCTCTTTGTGGCTGCCAACCGCCTGTGTCTAGCTAGGCAATAGTTATATCGACGGACGCGGGAAATACTTTAGGAGGTGGAAATAGATCAAGGCAGCAAGATGACGCAGGGATTTTGGCGGCTGGCAAGGCAGCCCGCGAAAGCGGGCAGCTCTTATCTGTTCTCACCCGAGCGAGGCGCATATCCGCATGGATCTGCAACGAGCGATCAACGCTGCCTGCCGCCAAAAGAACCCGTCAGGTTGCTGCCTTGATTTATTTCCACCTCCTTGGCAGTCTTCAAGAGGCCCTGGCGGGAAAAGCGGAGGTGGAAAAAAGAAAAATCGGGCGGCGCCTAACGCCGCCCGACTTGCGTATCCGAATGTTTAAACCGGCTGCTTACTGCAGGAGTTTGAGCACGGACTGAGGATTTTGATTCGCCTGGGCCAGCATCGACGTGCCGGACTGCACGAGGATTTGGTATTCGGCGTACTTGGTGCTCTCCGTCGCAACATCGACATCCGTGAGGTTGCTGTTGGCGGCGGTGAGGTTGTCCGACAGAACTCCCAGTTCGTCGCCCGTATAGGTTAACGCCTCTTCGTTCGCGCCGATGGCGGCACGATCCGTGGCCAGTTGGCCGATGGCGGATGTGACCAGGCCCAGCGCCGTGGCCGCGAGCGTCGTGCTCGTGATGGTCGCGCCCGTCGCGTTGGTGTAAACCGCTGTCGAACCCAGGTTGACAGCCGTCATCGTGAACATGGCGCCGTTGCCATCGATCGTCACCGCGAGACCGCCTGTGGTGGAGTCGTCGGTGCCGCCGAACAAGCTGACGCCGTTGAAGGTGGCGTTTGCCGTTGTCGTGATGTATCCCGCCAGAGCGGTAAACTCGGCGTTATAGTCGCTCAATTGAGCGGTGCTCTTGGTCGGGTCTTGAGCCTCAACCGCGAGTGTGCTCATCTGATCCAGTGCGGCCCCCACCTGTTGCAGGTATCCATCCTGGGTCTGGCTGAAGGAGATGGCGTTGCTGACATTGGAATTGGCGGCGTTGGTCTGGCCGATTTCCGCAGTCAAACCGATGGACTCGGCCAAACCGGCCGGTTCATCAGCAGGACTTGTGATTTTCGAGCCGGAGGATAGTTGCGCCAACGCGTTATTCAATTCGTTGGTTGACTTATCGAGGTTATTGGCGGACGTAATCGCCGCCATGTTTGTGTTGATCACCATATACTTAAACTCTTTCCTTGAGTCACCCCTTTCGGGGAGTTTGCTCACGACATCCGTGTCGTGCAGGCGAAATTTTGCACGGGCATTCGCCGCTTTCCCGATTGGCTCTCAGTGGCGGCCAATCGCCATTGTCTCTCGACATTCACCTATCGGCACGTCCGCCGGGAACTTTAGCACCTCTGCGAAATGATTCTCCGTTTTGAGAGGCGGCAGCCGGCGGCCAGGCGCTGATGGCAGGCCTCCAACGTGTCGTGCGCCCCCGTGATGTTGAACGGGTTGGTCTTGTTGAAAAGCTCCAGGGTACGGGCCTTGTTCAGGTCTTTAGTGTCGCGCAGAATAGAAATCCAAGCCCGCAGCCCAGGCGCCGGCGCGAAAAGTGCGGCGATTTTTCGTGAAAATTCCGCCGACCCCGGCCATACTGGGCAGCGGCGCATTGAAGCCTATGAAAGAAGCCTATCGCATTCTAGTTATTGACGACAATCCGGACATCCACGACGTTTTCCGCAAAGTCCTGGCCGCCGACGAAAGCATGGCCGGCCAGTTGGCCAGGGCCGAAGCGGAAATCCTGGGCAAACCGATGGACGAATTGGAGTTGCCGCGCTTCGAGGTGGAGTGCGCCTCGCAGGGCGCCGAGGGCCTGGAGTGCGCGGTCCGCGCCAAGAAGGCGGCCCGGCCGTTCGCGGTGGCGTTTGTCGATATGCGGCTGCCTCCCGGATGGGATGGAATCGAGACGATCAGCCGCCTCTGGGACTCCGATCCGTGCCTGGAAGTGGTGATTTGCACCGGGTTTTCCGATTATTCCGCCCATGACATTTCCCGCAAACTGCGGCACACGGACCAATTGCTCCTGCTGATAAAGCCCTTCCACAACATCGAGGTCCAGCAAATCGCGCTGTCGCTGGCGGAGAAGTGGCGCCTGAGCCGCGAGGTGCAGTCCTCTTTCGAACGCCTTGAGGCCGTGGTCAAGGCGCGCACGCAGGAGCTGGAACATTCCATCGCGCTCATCCAGGCTTCCGAGAACCAATACCGCCAACTCTTCGAGAGCAATCCGACGCCCATTTTCACCTACGACCGCTCCTCCCTGGCCTTCATCACCGTCAACGAGGCGGCCGTGCGTCACTACGGTTATTCCAAGGAGGAATTCATGCGCATGACCCTGCGCGACGTCGCCACGCCCGAGGACCTCGCCGCCATTCTGGACAAACAGGCGCGTATGGCGCCCGACACGGGCGTCTCCGGCGTCTGGCGCCATCGCACCAAGAGCGGCAAGCTTGCCGTCATGGAGGTGTCTTCGCACCTTTTGGGCTCGCAACAGGTCGTGTTGTCCCTGGCCGTCGATGTGACCGAGCGCCTGAACCTGGAGGCGCAACTGCGCCAGTCGCAGAAGATGGAATCGATCGGGCAATTGGCCGGCGGCATCGCGCACGATTTCAACAATCTTCTGACCGTCATCAATGGCCACGCCAGCCTCCTGCTGGCCGGGGAGAAACTCACCACCCGGGGCGCCGATTCCCTCAAGGAAATCACCGAGGCCGGCAAGCGCGCCGGCGCGTTGACCCGCCAATTGATGACCTTCAGCCGCAAACAGCAATTCCATCCGCAGGTGGTCGATTTGAACGAAGTTGTCAATAACATCACAAAGATGCTCCGCCGCATCCTGGGCGAAGATGTGACCTTGCTGGTCGATTTTGCCCCGGGGCTGCCCGCCATCATGGCCGACCTGGGCATGATCGAGCAAGTCCTCCTCAACCTCGCCGTCAATTCCAGGGACGCCATGCCGCGCGGCGGCCAGTTGCGCATCGGCACCGCGTCCGTCACCCTCGACCCCGGCCAGGCCCGCCAAAACCCGGAGGCCGCACCGGGCCACTTCGTCTGCCTGACGTTCGGGGACACCGGTTGCGGGATCGCGCCGGAGAATGTGGGCCGGATATTCGAGCCTTTTTTCACCACCAAGGAGTTGGACCGCGGCACGGGCCTGGGCCTGGCCACCGTCTATGGCATCATCAAACAGCATCAAGGCTGGATCACGGTGCAAAGCCGCCTGGGCGAAGGCACCACGTTCCAAATCTACCTGCCGGCCAGCGGCGCCAGGAGCGGCGCCTTGCAGATGGTTCCCAACGAGCCAAAAGTCATCGGCGGAACCGAAACCATCCTCGTGGTCGAGGACGAGACGCACCTGCTCAAGTTGATGCGCCACATCCTTACAAGCCACGGCTACGAAGTTCTCGAATCCACCAACGGCCGCGAGGCCCTGGGGGTCTGGAAACAGCGCCGCGCCGACATTGATCTATTGTTGACAGACTTGATCCTCCCCGACGGCATGGCCGGCACGGAATTGGCCAGAATCCTTCAGGCCGAGCAGCCCAGGCTCAAGGTCCTCTTCACCACCGGCTACAACGCCGAACGCGTCGCCAAGGAGTTCGCTCCCGGCGCCTCCTTCAACTTTGTCCAAAAGCCCTTCCACGCCCGCAAGCTGGCCGAAATGGTGTACGAAACCTTGAACGCCAAGGCGTAGGAGGCGTAACTATTCAGTAGGATTGGGAGCGCGGGCGTCTTCGCCCGCAACCTTCGGCGTCCCGCCGAAGGTATCAGATGCCTCAGATGGTTCACCGGAAGGTGATTGCTTTCGAGTCCGACACCGTCGGCGGGACGCCGACTGGAAGCGACCGGGACGCCCGCGCTCCCCAATCCTACTGCATCGTTACGGCTTAGCCTGCGCGAATTCATGCCTCCGGATCTTTGACTGCGCGGCCCAATCCCCCGGTCGGGGGGGCGGCAGAGTTTGCCCGCATCGGGTTCCAAACCGGCAATTTTGACCGCAAAACGCCCGTCTTTCCCCACCGCCCAAGGGGTGGCGCCGCTTGGCACGATTCTTGATGCTGGCTCCAAAGTCATGAAGAACATCTTAGTCATAGACGACAAAGAAGACGTCCGCAAACTCATCAAGGTTGTCCTGGCCAACTACGGTTTCACGGTTCAGGAAGCCGCCAGCGGCCAGATGGGTGTCAAGATGATTCACGCGCATCAGCCCGACCTTGTCATCTGCGACGTCAACATGCCGGACATGGATGGTTACGAAACCCTCGGCGCCGTCCGCGAGTCTCTGGATACCGCGCCAATCCCCTTTATTCTCATGACTGGCATGGTCAGCCTGGATGGTTTCCGCCGCGGCATGGTTTGCGGCGCCGATGATTACCTCGTCAAACCCTTCACCCCGGATGAATTGATCGAAGCGGTCATATCGCGCCTGGCCCGCCAGACCGACGTCCAGATGGCCGCCGATGAACGCGCGCAAAAACTTCACGAATTCGCCGCCCGTCATTCCTTCCCGGAGATTGTCGGCAGCTTCGATGACGTTGTCCCGCCGGTCGCCGCCTGACCCGCACCTCACCGCGGCGCCAAATCCCGCAACTCCCGGGCCACGCGCCGGATCGGCCCCGCCCATTGGCCGCGCTCGCTCTGGCGGAACAGCCGCATCGTGGGATACCACGGAGAATCGGCGCGATCCAGCAGCCAGCGCCAATCCGGCGAGTGCATCAACAGCGTCCAGGTCGGTTTCCCCAACGCCCCGCCCAGATGCGCCACAGCCGTGTCCACCGAGACAATCAAGTCCATTTGCCCAATCACTGCCGCCGTGCGCCGGAAGTCGCTCAAGTGCGGTCCCAGGTTCCTCAAGTTGGGCAGCGCGCGCGCCGCCGCCTCGTCCCCCGCCGGCATCGGCACTTGCAGACCAAAAAAAACCACGCCGGGGACCTCGAACAAGGGCGCCAGTTCCTCAAGCCGCACCGACCGGTCCGCCAGGTCCGCCGACGACAGATTGCCAGCCCAAGTCAATCCTACTTTCAAATGCCCGGCGGGGACCGCGGGGAAATCCAGGCAGGCCGGCGCAGCCAGATAAGGCGCGCCGCCGGGAATCGTTTCCAGCGTCGTTTGACAGAGCAGGGGCAGGCTCATCAGCGGAACGTGCCAATCATACGGTGGCGGCGCTTCGCCCAAAGCGATGACGACGTCCGCGCAGGCGGCTTGCTCAAAGAGGCTCTTAAGCGGCGCGGGCGTTTCCAGGATGATCCGCCCGGCGCGCGGGCGCACCAGCCGCGCATAGCGGACGAACTGGATGGCATCCCCCATCCCCTGCTCGGCGTGGATGAACAGAGTCTTCCCCGGGATCGGCTGGCCATCCCATGCCGGCTGGGAAAATACGCGCGGCACGAAAATCGGGCCGCTCAAGCGCCAGCGCCATTCATACTCCTGAAAACCCTCGCGCAGGCGGCCCGCCATCAACAACACGATTGCCCGGTTCCAATGGGCCAGGGCGAAATCCGGTGCAATCCGCAACGCCCGCTCGAACGCCGCAAGCGCCGGCTCGATCTGGTTCAATTGCTTGTGGAAGTTCCCCAGATTCGTCCACGCTTCGTAATCGGCCGGATTCAGTTCAAGCGCGCTCTGATAGAACACCAGCGCCCTATCGTATTGCCGCAACCTTTGACAGGCGTTGCCCATATTGTAGTGGGCATCGGCGTAGCGCGGGTTGATCTCGATGGCGCGGGCAAAACACTCCGCGGCGCGCGGATAATCCTGCAAGTCGCTATAAGCCGACCCCAAGCCGTTGAGCACCTCCGGGGAGCGCGGTTGGAGCCTGGCCGCCCGATTAAGCCAGTCGGCCGCTTCGGCCCCGCGTCCGGCCCGGCGCAGGCTCATGCCCAATAAAAAACAGACGCGCCCCTCCCGCGGCGCCAGCGCGACGAGCTTCCGGCAAATCGCCTCCGCCTCGTCGATGCGCCCCGCATGATAAGCCTCAAACGCCCGGCCCAGGAGTTTATTCACCGAAGCCATGATCAATCTCTCTTCGCCAGCCCCTTTACTACCTTCCGATTGGACCACCAAGACTTTATGGCAAGCGCGGCGAATCCGATGCCTGTGGCGACCAGGCCGAGCATTGCATAGCCCCACCATGTAATGATCGCTTTTCCACGGGGTGAGCTGTCGTATCCAAGGTCAACGGCAGCCCAAAAAATGCAGAGCGAAAGGGCGGCTGCGAGGAGACAAACAGCGGACAAGACGCTCCAAACAGGCCATTTGTATTTTGAAACCTTCATTTGTGGTTTGTCTCAAAGTTGTCACCGGTCACTTCAAAACCGGGCAGTCGGGGTCGGATCAAACGGCCACTCCGAAGTGTCTGATTCATATCAGATTTCTTGGAATCTGAGCCGCCGCCGACGGGCGACGTGAACCACGACAGCGGCACTGAAAGCGCCAACGGCAGTTGGCTCCAGCGGCTGTCAGGCCACATTGTCATCTTTCTTGCCAACCATTTTCTGAATCTGCTCTTTTGCCCATTTCGACCTCTCAATCTCGACTTGGGACGGATACTTGCTGAAGCGTGTAATCCATCCGGCGTCGCCGAAAATCTCACCGTGCAAGCCGTCAGAGATCTGGGCTACATCTTGGCCATCAAACAACATTCTGACCGCACCACCAGAATCGGCAATGGCAAAAAGCAAATCGTGCATGCCTGCCGTGGTAATCCTCTCGGCTATGCGTGTTAGTTGCCCAACAATTAATATACGAACAGCGGTTCGTATATTGAAACCGGTCTTCTGATCGAATCCAAAAGTCGCAAGTTGCTCATAATCAATACAAAAATCCAGTTCTCGCGGGTGGCGCCCGTCCAACCCATCTCCATTTTCAAGTCGGCGCTCACCATGTGGTCAACATGGCTGATTTGCGGCGAAAATCGATTGTTTTCCATAATCGGCCAGCAGCGTAGTAAATCAAGCAGAAATGGAGAGCGACGCCATTCAACTCGCCGGTTCCGCGCTCGAAGGTCTCGCCTCGGCGAAGCCTCCGGCACAGCCGGGGTCGTAGGCCTTGGGTTTCAAACAAACCTTGCTCGCCCCGCTTTCAGGCATTTTGGTGCGGCCTGGATTTGCCAGGGCTCATTATCGAGCAGAGCATAGCAGTAGCAGGGGTCAACTCGTTTGCGGGCAAATCTTGAGATTGGCGTTGGTTTTTGCAGATGGAAGGACTAAATTGAATCGAACGAAAGACCGAGTATGCCAAAAGTCCAACGACCACTGGTGACACACACCTTCAAAGGCAAGCGCTTTGACGATCACGGGTTGGATCTCGATGTGTTGCCGGACCTTTTTGCTTACAAACAATTGCTGGTGGAGACGGCCAAGGCGCTCTGGCGGCGCAATCACCCCGACCGCGAACGCCTGCCAAAAAACTTTGAGGAGGCCTTGTCGCTGAAGTTCTTTTCCATCGAAAAAGGCAGTGCCGCCGTGCCGATCATGCGGGAGTATGAGGATCAAGAGCAGGCCGACTTCTGGCGGCAGCAACCGGCGGACGAGCTCGATACCGCTGTGGAGTTGGTAAGCGCAGCCATCGCCGCCGCGAACAACAACCAGCCGTTGCCCGAAGCGTTGCCCAAAAACATCATCCCGTTGTTTGGCGACTACGGAAACACGCTGCTGGACGACGAGAGCGTTGAATTAAATTCCCGGCAAACATCCACACCCGCCCGATACACGCGCAGCGCGCAACGTGAGCTTCTGGCGCGGGTCATGAAGGTGTACACCGATACCGTGGATTACACGGGTGAAGTGCGGGCCGTTGATCTTGGCGGAACTTTCACGCTGAAGCTGGACAGCGGGGCGAAAATACCCGGGCGGTTCAGCGCGGATCAGGAAACGGTTGTAACCGAGGCGTTGCGGGAACACGCCACTCGCCGCCTTCGCGTCAAAGGCATCGCCGAATTCCAGCCTGGCGGGGACCTCAAGAGCATCATCCAAGTGAAGGAACTGATAATCCAACCAATGGGAGAACCGGCCTTCGACACAACCGCAAGGCCAATCTGGGAAGTCCTCGTCGAACTGGGCGCTGCGATTCCCGCCGAGGAATGGGAAAAGGTGCCAACGGACGCCGCGCGAAACCTCAAACACTATCTTTACGGAGCGCCGAAAGAAGGGACATGAAACGGGTATTTGCAGACGCTGGCTACTGGGTCGCGTTGTTGGATCCCTCGGACGACCTCCATCCAAAGGCTCTGGAGTTATCGCGCAGTCTTGGCGCGGCGCGTCTTTATACGACGGAAATGGTTTTGGTGGAAGTGGCCAATATACTTGGCAAGGGGGATCCCGCTTCCGTGGCTTGGTGCAGCAGACCATCACCAGCCTTCGACAAAATCCAAATGTCTCCATTGAACCCCAAACCAGCACATTATTTCACGAAGCGCTTGATTTCTATGCTGCGCACACCGACAAGCATTGGAGTCTCACGGATTGCGCTTCCTTCCTGGTGATGAAGGAGGAGGGAATCACAGAAGCTCTGGCGTACGATCACCACTTTGAACAGGCTTGCTTTAGGGCGTTATTGAGAGCAGAAGCCAAATGATCTCATCCCGCAACGGCAACGGCAAACGCCACGCGTCGCAACAATCGTTCAACGGCGCGGTGAAATCCATTTGCGCCATCAGGAAGGCCAAAGGGTCGCCAAAGGGTCAATCCTGGAATTGTGACAGTTTTCATGTTTCATTCAATCGCACCGATCCAACTGCATCAGCTTTTCTTTCAGTTTCTCCGGCTTCCGTCCGCGCTTTCGAGGCATCCGGCTGACCGCTTTGCCCACCCGGCTGTAATGCCCCATCTGCAATCGCCGACTTACCCACCGCAGCGACACCGTGGTGCATTCCTTCAGCCACCAGGCCAACGCCACCTTCTCCCCGGCCCGCGCGGCCCTTCTTTCGCCTCGTTGATCCCCAGCAGGCTCAAGGCTCTTTGCAATATCCTTTGACGGCTGCTTTGTCCAGTCCGAGTTCTTCCATCACCTTCTCCCGGCCAGCCAGAATGAGGCCAAAAAGTCCTCGGAATCAAGGCAACACCAGCTCACGCCAAGACGCCAAGACCCTGTCCAGATTATCCGTGTCCATCAGTGCCATCCGTGGTTGAATTCTTTCTCCGCGACTTTGCGGCTTTGCGTGAGAAAGGCTGTTTTCTCCTATCAGTCAGGGACTCGTGGGAGACGGAACAAATTATTGGGCTGCACCGCTCGCGGATGCTGCTGGCCCCTCCCGATCTTGGGTTTGATCGCTGCGTAATCCGCGCTTGTCCCGCCATAGCCCAGCGCGGGTTCAAGGCCCCGGAGCCGTGAATAAGCAGTGGGCCCGCGGAACACGCAGAATAACGCGGAAAAATTCTTCTTTCGCTCATCCGCGTCATTCTGCGTGTTCTGCGGGCTAAACCCTTGCAATCTCCAGCTTCGGTGTTACATTTCATAAGCAGGCTTGTTCTTTGAAAGGCTGTTGGCGCGGCCCGTTCCTGCGCCGGGCGGCGTGCGTGGCGTGAACCGTCACGCCCGTTGTGCGCCGCAAGCCATTTAAAAAAGTCGGAGTTCACCACGGATGGACACGGATTAACACGGATGGGAGTTCTTTTATCCGTGAAAATCCGGGAAATCCGTGGTTAAGACTCTTCCACTGCGTCTCCGCTCTGCGCGAGATGGGCTGTTTTGCCTTGGGCTGGTGTTCGGGAATTTCAACCTCTGGCAACCTCTGGCAAGTTAAAAATCCGGGGTTTTGGCCGGCCTATTCGCACCTATTCGCAGCTTAAATCGACGGCGGTGAGGGTTTCCCGGATCAGGAAGGGGATTTGAAACAAAAGGAAACGAAGGTAACGAAGATGAAAATGCATCCTTGAAGAAGGAGTCGGAAACACGCGATTTTTCTTCG
>Ga0224558_1000045_pt1 | contig 139504 bp, 120 predicted proteins | sample 714S32024metaG_FD_180682 | JGI IMG/M metagenome (GOLD analysis project Ga0224558, IMG submission 180682) | Peat soil microbial communities from Stordalen Mire, Sweden - 717 S3 20-24 | ecosystem: Environmental > Terrestrial > Soil > Wetlands > Peat | place: Sweden: Norrbotten County, Stordalen... | reverse complement strand
TCCCGCACGCTCGACGGCAGCAAATACGCCTGCTCCGGACTGTAAGGCTTGAATCGCGACATACTACTTTTGTCTCTCAACTCGACTATAAAAATCAAGTGCCTTGTCGAGTTCTCACGCAGACACTGAAGCCCCCTGCTCCCTCCGGAATATCCGACGGACAACGGTAGCTCTAGCGGCAGAGCCATCCGCCATCAACGACCAGGATGTGGCCGTTCACATAGTTGCTTGCATCCGAGGCAAGAAAAACCGCTGTACCGGCGAGATCCGATGGCAAGCCCCAGCGTCCCATGGGAATCCGGGCAAGAATTGCAGCGGAGCGCACGGGGTCGGCTCGCAAAGCAGCGGTATTGTCGGTGGCCATATAGCCGGGAGCGATGGCATTGACGTTGATGCCCTTGTCAGCCCACTCATTGGCCAGCGCCTTGGTTAGTTGCGCAACCGCGCCCTTGGCCGCGGCATAACCGGGAACCAGAATGCCGCCCTGGAAGGACAGCAAAGACGCGGTGTTGATGATTTTTCCGTGACCTTGCGCCAGCATCAGCCTGCCAGCGTATTGGCTGAGGAACCACACGGAGTTGAGATTGGTATTGATGACGGTGTTCCAGAACTCTTCAGAGTGCTCGGCGGCGGGAGCGCGGCGAATGGTGCCGGCGTTGTTGACAAGAATATCGATGGAGCCGAACTCCTTGACGGTGTCATCGACGAGCATGTGAGCGATCTTCTGGTCGCAGACATCGCCCGAGCGGCAGATATACTTGACGCCGGTCTTCTTGACGTCGTCAATGGTCGCATCCAACACCTTGTCGTAGCTATGGAGCGTGACATTTGCGCCAGCCTGCGCAAATGCGATCGCCATGCCGGCTCCGAGACCCTGCCCGGATCCGGTAACCAGCGCATTTTTACCCTTGAGACTGAAGAGATCGAGAACTCCCATGATATTTCTCCTTTGCTTCATTGTATGGAATTGCTATTCGCATTTACAGGATTAAGCTCGCGAGACCTCCACGCCAGCCTCGTTGACGGCCACTTTGAAGAGCTTGAGCGGCCGTGGCGGTGGACCGCTGACGTTGGCGCCGGTGTAGGGGTTGTAGACACCGCCGTGGCAGGCGCAGTGGATGCGGTCGGCCTGGGGCTCATATTGCACGGTGCAGCCGAGGTGCGTGCATACGGCGGTCATCGCCACCCACTTGTCGTCCAGATGGTGAATGAGCATGGCCGGGGAGGGGCCGAATTTGAACATCAACACCGAGCCGGCCGGCAGCTTCTGCGCGTCCTTGAGCGTGACCTCAGTGACGGCCGCGGCGCTGAGCGCCATCTCCGAAGGCGAATCCAGGTAGCGGTAGATGGGATAGGCCATGAACGCGGTATAGGCTATTCCGGCGACACCGGCGGCAGCCAGAAAGGCGCGGCGGGTATTCTTTTCTTCGGGTTCTTCGACGATATTTGCGGGGAGTTTCATCTCTTGGCTCATAGAAGTCTCTTCGCGTGCAGTTATGCCGCGCCCTCCATCACTTTTCTGGCGCGCGCCACTACGGAGACGAGCCAGCCGATCACGCCCAGTCCTGCGACAAAGAGGACCAGGAACAGGCCCACGACCCACCAGTTGGTGACCACCACGCGGTCCCAAACGTTGTAGCCGGAGGCCAACAGAGAGAGATCACGAACGCCGTCGCGATAGACGGTGAACATGATCTCGATAAGCACGGCGAGCAGCACGGCTACCCAACTGGGTAAGCTGAACTGGACATTCGCGAGCTTGCCGAATCCTGCGGCAGCGGAGACAAGCACCGTACACACTACCAGGGCCAGCCATCCGTAGCTGGCAAATCCGGCATATTTGTAGAGCGGATCGACGAGCAAGCCAGCCTTGACGATTTGTGGCTGCACGAGGGCGACCCAAACTCCTGCTCCCAAATAGATGAGGCCGAAGACAGCGGCCACCTTGCTGCCGAGAACGGCGACAAAGCTCTTCTCCTTCGCGGTGAAGGTGGAGCGGCCGGAGAGATAAATGAGCCACAATCCGCCGATGAACAGGCCGCCGGCCATCATGAGAAGCCAGCGGGGCGTGAGGGTGGGATCGCCGGTGGGCAGATATGCGCCCATGGCGGAGGCGGAGTACATTTTGCGCCAGACCTCGGGACGCAGCATCAGCGTCATATTGGTGGAGAGCAGTCGGGCAATGGAACCGGCTAGTATCCATGCGATCAGACCGACCCACCATGCCGATTTGCCAGCCTCAAGCCGCCCCGTGAAGCTGTAGAGAAGCCAGTAGGTGAGCATGAGGAGGCCGATGATGGCGATCCAGTAAAGGCCAATAAGCACGCTGCTGGTGTAAAGCGCGCGGCCATAGAGAACCTGAGCAAAGAGGAGCGGCGGCACGGCGAGGTTGATGACAAAGGTCATGACTATGGTGAGCCGGCGGGCCAGCGCCCGGGCGGTGACCATGGAGGCGGGCGAGCCGCGGAAGAGACTGAGCAGAACCGCCAGCAGCAGCCCTCCCAGCAGCATTTCCACGGCGACAAAGTGCAGGGCCAGCGTAACGATATGCAGTAGTTTCAACAGCCATATCGGCGCCGGCAAGGGAATCGGATCGACAGCGGGAAAAGATTGCATATTGCCTTTTGAGACCCCCTCAAGCCGCTATTAAGACTAACATTGTCCAAAATGCCGTATGTGACGGCAGTCACAAAGCAAAAACAGCGCACAAATTAAATGACGACCATTCCACGCAATGATCTTAAACCTGTGCATCAGCAGATCAAAGCCTGGTGGAAAATCAATGCCCAGTTTTCAAGGGTTGCAAAACCGGGCTGAGAGTGTTTCAATCAGGATATTGAAACAGGGGTGCTCCACGAAGTGGGGCTGAGAAATACCCTCGAACCCGATCCGGATAATACCGGCGTGGGAAGCTTTCGTAGCCGAACGCCCCTACTTCCTCGATACGCAGTTGAGTTCTCTTGTTTCATTAAGTTGGAAACAAGGGGAAGTTATGTTAAGAACTGCTGGCGCCGATCTGGTTCATTTTGCATTTCGTCCATATATGCACGGAAATCAAAGCATGATTTCTGGCCATGAGACAGTTTGCCGTCGAGTGTGTGCGTGCCGCTGGTTCAGGGCGGCAGGTTTGCTGCTTTGCTGTCTGATTGCGCCACTGGGCGGCCTCGCGCAAAACCCTGTGCCCAACCCTGCCGGCGCAACTTCACCGCAACCCACGACCAAGGCCGCCGCTACCTCACAACAAATTCCGCGCGTGACCACCACGGTGGTGGTGCATGGCGAAACGCCGGGCGAATATCTTCCCGAGGCTGTCACGGTGGGAAATCTGGATGGTATTCCGTTGGAGCAGATGCCGATTTCGGCCACGGTGGTGACTCGCGAACTGCTCACGGACCAGGCGGCGCGAGTGCTCTCCGACGTGGTAAAAAACGACGCCTCGATCGGCGAGGATTACGCGCCGGTGGGTTACTACGGCGACTACGAGATTCGGGGCTTCCCCATCGATCTTGCAACTGGTCTCGAAATCAACGGCATGACCATCGCCGGTGAGCAGGATGTGCCGCTGGAAAACAAGGAGCGCGTCGAATTTCTCAAAGGCATCGCCGGAGTGGAGAGTGGCGTGGCCTCGGCAGGAGGGCTGATCAACTTCGTGACCAAGCGGCCGGCAACCGTCAAGGCCGTCGATCTTGCTACCGATCATCGCGGCACAGCTTACGGTGCGGTCGATCTGGGGCGGCTTTTCGGCAGCCGCAAACAGGTGGGCGCGCGCGTAAATCTGGCCGGCGAACAAATCATGAGTTATGTGAACGACGCGAATGGCTGGCGTGCGATGGGCGCAAGCTCGGCCGACTGGAAGACCAGTCCCAGGGCGATTTTGAAGGCTGATTTTGAATACCAGCACAAGGTCGAGCGCTCGGTCTGCGGCTTTCAACTGCTGGGCGGAACGACCGTGCCTAATCTTGACAAAGTGTATCCTTCAATGATGTTAGGTGAGCAATCATGGGCCAAGCCGAACACGTTTGACACATTCAACGCTGGCTCAAGGCTGGACTATGATTTCCCTCACGGTTGGCGTGCATTCGCCGCGGTGAGTTATAGCCATTCGCTGATCGACGATAACGTGGTGTATGCCTACGGAAACAGCGTTGCGTCCCCGAGTTACTTCTTCGCACCCGACGGCACTTACGACATCTACGACTATCGCAATCCCGGCGAACTGCGCATTGACGCTCTTTCACAGGCAATCGCGACAGGGCATGTAAAGACTGGCGCCATCACGCAAGATCTTGTCATCGGCGGGTCGATTTTTTTGCGCAGCGTGCAAGAGCCTGGCTATTACACCTACGCCAATCCGTCTTCCCCAGACGGCATCATTCAGGACGGCGCGGTTTACACGTGGATAGGCTCTGAGAATATCTATCAGCCAATAGCTCCATTTCCTGGCGCAACCAACAGCGACGGCGTTCGCCAACTTGCCGGTCCACGCAGGCTATGGGAAGACAATCATCAGTCGTCTGCAATCGTGCAGGACCGGATACATCTTCCCGGTCACATTCAGTTGCTCATAGGTGGACGGGAGGATTCGCTGCGTGATCATAATTATTCGCTGGCCTCCACTAATCCCTGCACAGTCACTAATACACCGGTACCTGCGAACGATCCTTGCCTGACAACCTACGATGCGTCGAACCAGCCGGTATACTCCTTTCCTACAGTGCCTATTAACACAAATCGGTTGATCTGGCTGCCGCAATACGCTGTAACTTATAACCCGATGGGTAACCTTACGCTTTATGGTAACTACGGAGTGATGCTGTCGCTGGGGCCACAGGGGCCATGGTGGGTGGATAATGCGAATCACTTTCTCGATCCGTACCTTACCCGTCAATCCGAGCTCGGCGCGAAGTACGAACCGGGCCACAACATTCTTTTGACCACGGCGCTCTATCATATGCGCTCACCGTTCTTCTATCCGAAAATTATTCAGGCTGCCGACAGCTTTTGCCCGGCAAATGAATTTAATGCGCCCGGAGATCTTTGCTTTGAATCCGAGGGCCGCGAAACCCACGATGGGATCGATTTGAACGCGCAGGGCAAAGCGAAGAGCTGGATGCAACTGAGTGCTTCAGTTACAGCCATGAAGGCTACTTCGAGCGATACCGGCACACCAGCCTACGATAACAAGCAGGTATTGAATGTGCCCCATCTGCGCACGGCCTTGTTTGCCGACTTACTTGTGCTGAAATCGCACAACCTTCACCTGATGCCCGGCTGGAGTTATACCGGCCGCAAGGAAGCTACGCGCGACGATGCGGTCAGCGTGCCGAGTTACAACATATTCAACCTGGGCGCGCGCTATACGCTAGGAGGCGAACAAGGCCATGTTACTCTGCGACTCTATGCCGATAACATCGCCGACAAACGCTACTGGAAGGATACCGGCGCCAGTTATGGCGACACGTTCATCCACTTAGGCGCACCCACGACGGTGCGGTTTTTTGCGCACTACACTTTTTAGATCAGGACAGAGGATGCACCAGTGATGAACACGACGGCAAAGACACATGGTTTGGACGGCAGTCTGGTGGAACCCGACTGGGCGCCGCTCACGCTCGGCGAGGTGCGCTCGCTGCTCTCTCTGTTTCCCGGCTGCGGCGAGCCTATCGAAATTCTATCGGTGAGCCCGAGGCCGTTCTCCGCGGCGAGCGTGGTGGCGACGAAGAGCGGTCTGGTGTTCATCAAGCGCCACCACAGATCAGTGCGCGACCGGGATGGATTGCTCGAGGAACATCGCTTCATGAAGTATCTTCTGGAACACAACGCGCCGGTGCCGCGCGTTTTTGCGACTTCATCGGGCGAGACAGCAGTTGAAAGTGGCGAATGGACCCTCGAGGTGCATGAAGTTCCTGCGGGTGTGGACATTTATGAAGACGCGCTTTCGTGGACGCCGTTTCGCTCGACGGCTCACGCGCACTCGGCAGGCGAGACGCTGGCGCGGCTTCATCTGGCCTCGCAAGGGTTCGACGCGCCGCGGCGCAAGGCGCAACCTCTGGTGGCAGGATTCACGATCTTTGCGGCTGAGGATCCAAACGCGGCGATGGAAAGCTACTTGGCGGCGCGACCCGCGCTGGCCGAGGATGCGGTTGTGCGCGAAGGCTGCGACGAGGCGCTTGAATTGCTTGCGCCGTTTCATGCAGAGCTTAGGCCGCTATTACCTGCGCTGAATTCTTTGTGGACGCACAACGATCTGCACGCGTCAAACCTTCTGTGGAGCGATGCAAGCGACGATGCGCGGGCCGTGGCAGTGATCGACTTCGGGCTGGCCGACTGCACTAACGCCGTGCACGATCTGGCGCAGGCGTTTGAGCGCAACATTGTGGAGTGGCTTGATTTGATCGAAGATCTCGCGCGGGGGGAGGCGCGTGTGCATATCGATCAACTGGAGGCGCTACTCGACGGCTATGAGCAGGTGCGGCCGCTTTCGAATAAAGAGGCCGCGGCTCTGGCACCGATGACGGCACTCTGCCACGCGGAGTTTGCGCTGACGGAAGCAGATTATTTTCTGGGCGTGCTGCATTCGAAAGAGAAGGCGCGGATTGCGTCGATGGATTATTTGGTGGGTCATGCACGCTGGTTCCGTGGCGCTGGTGGAAAAAGGCTGTTGGATGCAATTGAGCGTTGGGGAGCGAAACGGAGCGGTAAGCCTCGCCGCTGATTGGAGCTGAAGACTAATGCATTGGACGATAATCGTGAATTATCTTGCCGCGAATTGGATGGAAGATGTTGGTGCTGTCACTTCGCTTGTGGGCATCTGGCTTATCACGCGCCGCAATATACTCTGTTGGCCGACAGTGTTGATTGCTGAAGTGCTTTATATGATTGTGTTTTATCGCGTCCGTTTGTATTCCGGCGCGCTGCTGCAGATTGTTTTCATAGGTGTCACGCTTTATGGCTGGTGGTATTGGTGGCGCGGGATGCGCGATGAAGGCGAGGTGCGCATAGTGCGACTGCCAATGTCCAGCCTGTTAGCTGGATTGGCGGTGGGCACGGCAGGAAGCGTGCTGATGGGGTTGCTGATGGAACGCATGGGCGCGTCGCTGCCTCGGCTGGACGCAACGCTGATGAGCTACAGCCTGGTGGCCACTTGGTGGCAAGCGCGCAAGCATGCTGCGAATTGGTGGCTTTGGATTGCAGTGGACCTGATATACATCGGCGAATATTTCTACAAAGGTCTGCGGCCGACAGCGGTGCTTTATGCGTTGCTCGCATGCCTGGCCGTGTTGGGATTGCGGGATTGGCGAAGGGCGGCAGCAACTCAGACTGCTGCCTGAACAACATTGCGCAGCGGCTCGCCGTTGATGTAGCGGCGCAGCTCGTCCGCGGCTGTCTTGAGCGAACGGGGCGCGAACTGCGGGCTCGATCCGGCTACGTGAGGCGTCAGCAGCAGGTTGGGGCAACTCCACAGCGGGTGGCCTTCGGGCAGCGGTTCTGGATCGGTGACGTCGAGTGCGGCGCGAATGTGGCGGGCGTTGAGCGCATCCACCAATGCATCCGAATCGACAATGGGCCCGCGTGCGGCGTTGACCAGCAGTGCACCCTGACGCATGAGAGAAAGTTGGTGGCGGCTTATCAGTCCTTGCGACTCGGCGGTGTGGGGCAGGATAAGAATCACGACATCAGCGTGTGGCAAGAGGCTATCGAGTTCGCTGACGGCGTGAACCGAAGGCTTGGTGCGCGCAGATCGGGCTACGCGCTTGAGTTCGACATGAAAGGGTGCGAGCATGCGCTCAATCTCTTTGCCGGTAGCGCCGTAGCCAACCAGCAGCACGGATTTGCCGGTGAGTTCCTCCAACATGACGGGCGGATAAAGCGGCCGTGCGTTGCCGGTGAAGCTGGCGTAGTGCGCGCTGGCCTCGAAGCGGCGCTTCCACACTCCGGAGTGTTGCACGTCGAGATAAAGCGGGAAGTACTTCAGCATAGCCAGAATGGCGCTGAGAGTCCATTCGGCGGTGGAGATGCTGTGCGCACCCTGGGCGTTGCAGATGGTGACGCCAGGCCCGGCCACGCCGGGGATCCACTCGGTACCGGTCATCAGCGACAAAATCAGACGCACTCCGCGCAGCCACGGCCAAATGCGCATGGCCCGCGTCGAATAAGGGTCGGGAATCCAGACGTCGATATCGATATTGTGATCGAGACCGTCAGGCAGGGGAATGAGTACGGCTTCCGAAGGGAAATCGTGCAATAATTCCGGGGCCAAGGTGGCCGGGTAACCGACTCGCAACATAGCAAATGTCTCCCGGGGGAACGGGATTCTGTGCATTAAACCACATGAGATGTGATGTTCGGCGCGGTGTTTTGATTCGTTTATTTTATGCAACAGGGTGGAGAATATTAGACCGTAAGCAACTCAGTATAGACGGCCATGCCGACCACAGCATCTGCGCCCAGCGCGTCCAGGGCGTCCACTTCCTGCTGACTGCGAATGCCTCCGGCCACGATAAGTTGGCGCTGGGTGAGCTTGCGCAGGCGCGCGGCTGTGGCGATGGGAAAGCCCTGCATCATTCCTTCACCGTCCACGTGCGTGTAGAGGAATGCGGCGACGTGGGATTCAAGTTGCGGAATCGCTTCATCGGGAGTGAGCGCAACCTGCGCCTTCCAGCCCTTCACGACGATGCGGCCGCTTTTGGTATCGATGCCGGCGACAATGCGGTACGTACCCACTTTGGCGGCGAGCGCAGCGGCGAACTCTGTGTTGACTGCGCCAGTATCCGAAAAGAGAGCAGAGCCGATGATGACGCGCCTTGCGCCCGCATTGAGCACCTGTTGTGCGCGCTCGATGGAATGGATTCCGCCGCCTGCCTGAACGGGTAAGCGCTTGGCGATCTGTGCAACGAGTGTTGAATTATCGCCTTGACGCATGGCCGCGTCGAGATCGATCAATTGGACTAAAGGGAACCTGGAGAATTTTTCAATCCAGTATTCAAAGTCGTCGAAGGCGAGGCGCAGTTTTTCGCCCTGCACAAGTTGAACAATACGCCCGCCCAGCAAATCGATGGATGGAATCAGCATGGCAGCCTCACGGAGACGCCGGCTTTAGCCAGTTCTTCTTTGAGAGAACGCGCGCTGGAGACGCCGAAGTGAAAGATGCTCGCTGCGAGCGCCGCGTTGGCCTTGCCGCGACCGAAGACATCGACAAAATGAGCCACAGTTCCCGCGCCGCCCGAGGCGATCACCGGAATGTTGACGGCCTCGCTGACGGAGGCGGTCAGTTCGCAATCGAAGCCTGTGCGCGTACCGTCGCAGTTCATAGAGGTGAGCAGAATTTCGCCCGCGCCGCGATCCTCGGCTTCGCGCGCCCACTCGACTACGCGACGGCCGGCAAGCTTGCGTCCGCCTTGCACGAAGACCTGAGCATCGCGCACGGGGTCGGCGGCTTCGGGGTCGCGGCGCGCGTCGATTGCGACGACGACGGCTTGCGCGCCGAAGCTACGGCCGATGGCGTCGATCAACATTGGGTTGGCGAGCGCGGCGGAGTTCACGCTGATCTTGTCTGCGCCTGCTTCGAAGACCTGAGCGGCATCGTCAGCGGTGCGAATGCCGCCGCCTACACAAAAGGGAACGAAGAGCTCGTGCGCTGTCCGGCGCACGGTGTCAAGCAGCGTCTGGCGGCCTTCATGTGTTGCGGTAATGTCGAGCAGCACAATCTCGTCCGCTCCTTCGCGGGCATGACGCGCGGCTTGCGAGGCAGGGTCGCCCGCATCGATGATATCTACGAACTGAACTCCTTTAACGACACGGCCGTCATGCACGTCAAGGCAGGCGATGATTCGTTTGGTAATCATTCATCACTCTTTTCCCACTTAAGAAAATTATCAAGAATCTTCAGCCCGGTGGCGCCGGATTTCTCCGGATGAAACTGCACGCCCATCACGTTGCCGCATTCGACCGCCGAAGCGAAGGGTTCGATGTAGTGCGTGGTGGCCGCAGTGTTGGCGGTGACGGGAGCCTTGTAGGAGTGCGTAAAGTAAACGTACTCGCCCGGCTCGACACCGGCGAGAAGGCGTGAGTTAGGGCGTATATCGAGCGAATTCCAGCCGACGTGCGGGACCTTCTCGTTGCTTTCGGAGAAACGCGCACATTTTTCTGCGAAATGCGCGAGTCCCGGCTGCTCGGGAGCTTCGCTGGAGCCTGCGTAAAGCCACTGCATTCCGACACAGATACCAAGAAAGGGAATGCCGCGCGCAATTGCTGCTCGAATCGCAGGCGAGAGGCCGGTCGTGTTGAGCCGCTCGGTGGCCGCAAAGTGGCCTACGCCAGGAAGTACGATACGTTCAGCAGCTTCGACAAGCGACAGGTCGCCGTCGGTCACAACCGTCTCCGCGCCCAAATGGCGAAGTGCTTTTAGCACCGACGTGAGATTGCCCGCCTTGTAATCAATCACCGTCACGCGCATCAGAGCAGTCCCTTCGTCGAGGGCAGCATTTTTCCCAATTGCTTGTCGCGTGAGCAAGCTACTCGCAGCGCGCGTGCAAAGGCTTTGAAAATTGCTTCGATCTTGTGGTGGTTGGAGCGGCCGTACATAGTTTTGACGTGGACGTTGGCGCGTGCGCCGCGTGCGAAGCCTTCAAAAAAGTCAGTTACCAACTCGGTTTGCAGATCTCCGACCAGGCGCGTGCGCACTTTAGTTTCGACGGCGAAGGCGGAGCGGCCGCTGAGGTCTACGGCGGCGATGGCGAGAGTTTCGTCCATGGGCATCAGGAAATATCCGGCGCGCAGAATGCCGCGCTTATCGCCGAGGGCGCGGTTGAAGGCTTCGCCAAGCGCAATGCCCACGTCCTCGACAGTGTGGTGCTGATCGACATCCAGATCGCCTTTGCAGGCGAGGTCGAGGTCGAAGGCGCCGTGACGCGTAAAGAGCTCCAGCATGTGATCGAAGAAACGAATGCCGGTGGAGATTTTGTATTGACCGCTACCTTCAATCGTCAGCTTGATACTGATGCGCGTCTCGGAAGAATTACGCTCGACAATGGCGGTGCGCGAGGCTGCTGGCTTTACGTTTTGCCTGGGCGTCACTGAGCGCCTCCTTTCCGATTAAGCACGACCAGAACTTCGTGGAGGGCCACGACGGCCTGGCACATCTGCTCACGCGTTCCGATGGTGATGCGCACCCGGCCATGGCAGCCGGGGTCGCTGGAACGGTCGCGAACCAGAACGCCCGCGGCGCTCATCAAGCGCGTGAACTCCTTGTGCTGCGCGCCGATTTCGACAAGGACGAAGTTAGCGCAACTGGGCCAGCGGCGGACGCCGGCCTCGTCGAGTGCGGCTTCGAATTCCGCGCGTGCTTCAAGCACTTCACCGACGTACCAGCCGAGGTAGGCTGTGTCTTCGAGCGCGGGCGGAAGACAGGCCAGCGCCAGAGAGTTCACGCTGTAAGGCGAAAGCACGCGCTTGATCCAGCGCATCAGCCCAACGGGAGCGGCAAGCAGGCCGAGCCGCAGTCCGGCAAGACCGTAGGCTTTGGAAAACGTCCGCGCGACAATCAGATTAGGAACTTTACCGATCTGATCGATAACGGTTTCGCCGTGGAAGTGGAAGTAGGCTTCATCGACCAGCAGCACAGCGTGAGGTGCGCGCTCGGCAATATCAAGCAATTGAGTACGCGTGGCCGCAGAACCGGAAGGACTGTTGGGATTGGCGATGGCGATGATCTTGGTGCGCGGCGAGATGGCTGCAAGCAGGCGCTCGATGGGGAACCGCAAATCTTCTCCGGCGAGCACCTTAATCACACGCGCGTCTGTGGCGGAGGCGTAGACCTCGTACATGGTGTAGGTGGGCACGGGCAGCAGCAGCTCGTCGCCCTCTTCAAGGAAGGTTTCGAAGAGCACGTGAATGGCTTCGTCCACGCCGTTGGTGAGCGCAACCTGCTTAGATGCGAGGCCGAGATGCACGGCGACGATGGCCTCCACCGGCGCGCGCTCGGGATAGCGCGTGAGGCTGCCGGCGGAGATGCGGCCCAGCACTTCGCGCACTTTAGGCGAGCAGGCCACAGTGTTCTCGTTGAAGTCCAGGCGTAGCGCGTCGCGACAGCCGAGCGGAGGGTGATACTCCTTCATGGACTGCACGCTGGCGCGTGGTACTGGGCCGTGTATTGCGATGGAGTTAGTCACGGGTACTCCTTTTTTGCAACCGTGTACGTATGGCTTCAGCATGGCCGGTGAGGCCTTCGGCTTCGGCCAGAAGAACTGCGGGCGGGCCGAGTGTGCGCACGCCTTGCGCTGAATACTGCTGCACGGTGATGAGTTTGACGAAGTCGTTGACGCTGAGGCCGCCGCGCACGCGCGCCATGCCGCCGGTGGGCAGGGTGTGATTGGGGCCGGAGATGTAGTCGCCCATGGGTTGCGAGGACCAGCGGCCCACGAAGACCGAGCCTGCGTTCTGCACCCAGTCGAGATCGCTTGCGGCGTCTACAGTGAGATGCTCGGGCGCAAGACGATTGGAGATTTCCCGCGCTTCGTCAACGCTAGATGCAACGATAACCAGACCGTTGCGATTAAGGGACTGGCGCGCGACAACATTCAATCGGCTGCGCTTTTTGGCTTCGGCGATGACCTCTTTGGCGAGATCGGCACGCGTGGTGATAAAGATGGCCAGCGCTTCAGGGTCGTGTTCGGCTTGTGCGACCAGGTCAGAGGCGATGCAGGCCGCGTTGCCGTTCTCACTGGTGACGATAATCTCCGTGGGTCCGGCAAGCATGTCGATAGCGCAGTCGAAGGCCACGAGGCGCTTGGCGGCGGTGACATAGAGATTACCAGGACCGGTAATCTTGTCAACGCGCGCGACGGACTTAGTTCCATAGGCCATCGCGGCGATGGCATGCGCGCCGCCAAGGCGATAGAACTCCGTGATGCCGACGAGGTGCGCGGCAGCGAGGGTTTCAGGCGCGGGTTTAGGTGAAACAACTACGATGCGCGCGACCCCGGCCACCTGCGCGGGGATGGCTGTCATCAGCAGCGTGGAAGGTAGAGGATGGCGGCCGCTGGGCACATAGCAGCCCACCGAGCCGAGGGGGCGTACAAGCTGACTAGTAGTGAGGCCGGGGATAGGCTTATCGCTGAATGAGGCGGGCAGTTGGGAGACAGCAAAGGCGCGAATCTGATGGGCGGCAGTGGTCAGAGCATTTTGCATCGTTGGCGAGACGGCCTTCCACGCCGCTGCCATTTCTTTGGGCGAGACACGCAGAGCGCTTTTGCCGGTGAGGCCGTCGAATTGAGCGGCGTAGCGGAGCAGAGCGCGGTCACCGTGCTTGCGCACATCGGCCACAATGCGTTTTACGGCGGGCAGCACAGCGTCGAGCGCCGCGCCGCCACGATCTTCGAGTGCGGCGAGAAGTTCTGCTGCCTGTTGTACGCCACGGCCTTTTGTCCGGATCAACTTCATCAACTTCTCCGTAATTTCGTACATTGAATTCTTGCTTTCCCAGGTCCCCAAAAGCGAGGGACCTGGGGCACCCATTCTTTCGTGATGCAAAAACTGCTAGAGCACAACCTTGTTGAGCGGATACTCGACGATGCCCGTTGCCTTGGCTGCCTTGAGTTTTGGAATCACGTCGCGGGCCACGCGCTCTTCGACGATGGTGTTGACCGCGACCCAGTCTGAGTTGCTGAGCTGGGAGATGGTGGGCGAATTGAGCGCGGGCAACACGGCGAGAACCGCATCAAGATTGGCGCGTTGCACGTTGAGCATAAGGCCGACCTGCGATTGCGCATCGATGGCGCCGCGCAGCATGAGCGCTATCTGGTCGAGTTTCTCGCGCTTCCATGGATCTGAGAGAGTTTTTTGCCCGGCGATGAGATGGGTTTCACTTTCCATGATGGTGTCGATGATTTTGAGGTGGTTGGCCTTAAGCGAGCTGCCGGTCTCAGTGACCTCAACGATAGCATCGGCTAGCATGGGCGGCTTGACTTCCGTTGCGCCCCAACTGAACTCGACCTTGACGTTGACGCCTTTGGCGGCGAAGTAGCGCTTGCTGACTTCAACTAACTCGGTCGCCACGATTTTTCCTTCGAGGTCTTCTGCCTTTTCAAAGCCGCTGCCTTCCGGAACGGCCAGTACCCAACGCACTTTGCGGCGGCTCTGCTTGGCGTAGGTAAGCGTTGTAACGCTGGTGACCTGGAGGCCGCTCTCGACAACCCAGTCGATGCCGGTGAGGCCGGCGTCGAGAACGCCGTGATCGACGTAGCGGGCCATCTCCTGAGCGCGGATCAACATGCACTCGATTTCGGGATCGTCGATGGATGGAAAGTAGGAGCGGCCGTCGGCGTAGATGTTCCAGCCGGCGCGCCGGAAGAGAGTAATGGTGGCATCCTGCAAACTGCCTTTGGGAATACCAAGTCTTAGCTTGTTAGCCACGAGGTCCCTCTTTCTTATCGCCGGATTGCTGGATGGCGGCGTTTACGGGCTTGGTGAAGCAACTGACCGTGCCCTCGTGGCATACGAGTCCGTCGCCTTCGACGACTACACGAAACAATAAAGCGTCGTTGTCGCAGTCGGTGACGGCGGAGACAATACGCAGGCGGTTGCCGCTGGTTTCGCCCTTCATCCACAGCTTCTGGCGGGTGCGGCTCCAGAAGGTGACAAAGCCAGTTTCAAGGGTTTTGGCATAGCTGACGGGGTTGAGAAAGCCCAGCATCAGCACCTCGCCGGTGTGCGCATCCTGCACAATGCCGGGCGCGAGACCGTCCATCTTGTCGAAATCGATTGTGGGGTTCGTATTGCTCATTTTTTTCCTTGTGCTTGGTTGAGTTTTTACTGGGAACACGAAAAAGCCCGCGGGCTGAGTCGCCGGCGGGCTTCATGTTTCTTTGATCTCTCTGGCCGATTACTTCAGGCCATGGCAGTCCGCCGGCATGGGGTTTCCATGATGATGGTGGTGGCCGTGATGGCGGTGGCTCTGCATCTATATGCAGATTAAGGGATAACCGGGCTTTATGTCAAATCTTTTTCTTGCAGATAGGGCAGGGCAGGGCAGAGAATGGAGCCGTGCGAACAAGTACGCGATTTTCGACTTTGGCCGTTGCGATTCTGGGCTTGTGCCTGGCTGGAATCGTGCAGAGCCAGGATCGGGACACGCGAGGCCTGCCCAAGACATCCGCAACGGCCCCGCTACCGGAGGCGCGCGTGGACATCAATCACGCCAGCGTGGAGGAACTGCTGAAGGTTCCCGGCATGACGCCGAGTTGGGCGGGACGTATTGTTCGCTTCCGGCCTTACCGCACCAAGTTGGACCTGGTGGAGTATGGCGTGGTAACCAGCCAGGTCTATGACAATATCAAGGATTATGTGATTGCGCATCGGGAGGCGCAGTAATTGTGGCCTTCGATAAAAACTATAAAAAGCCAAAAAGCTATAAAAAGCCAAAAAGCTATAGGTAGATGGAACTATCCCACCTTAACCGATTCGCAAAGTTCGCGAATCGGCGAAGGTGGGACACCCGCTTTTGTTGGGACAGTTCAGGCGTTATGCCTCGACGGGCTGTTGTGGGTTGTCATCGCCGCGCCGGAGCAACCTGCTCAGAATCACATAGAGTACAGGAATAAAAAATAGGTTGAGAACGGTGGAGAGCAACATGCCGCCGACGATGGTGGTGCCGACGGAGCGGCGTCCCAGCGCGCCCGCGCCTGTGGCAAAGACCAGCGGCAGGACGCCGAGGATGAAGGCGAACGAGGTCATCAAAATGGGCCGCAGTCGCAGTTCGCCAGCCTCGGCAGCCGCGTCGGCGATGGAGCGGCCTTTGCAGCGCAACTGTTCGGCAAATTCGACGATCAGAATCGAGTTTTTCGCTGAGAGTCCGATGAGCATGACCAGGCCGATCTGGCAGTAGACATCGTTGGAGAGGCCGCGTAACGAAATCAAGCCCAGCGCGCCGAGCACCGCCATGGGCACGGCCAGAAGAATAATGAAGGGCAGCGCGAAGCTCTCGTATTGCGCCGAGAGAGTGAGATAGACGACCAGGATGCCGAGAGCGAAGATGATGAGTGCTTTGCCGCTGGATTCGATCTCGTCGAGCGTCAAGCCGGTCCATTGAAAAGCCATGCCGGGCATCATTGTCTTGTGGGCTAAGTCTTCCATGGCAACGAGTCCCTGGCCTGAACTGTAGCCACGCGCGGGCGAGCCGTCGATTTCGACTGCGCGGAAGAGGTTGTAGTGGGTGATGACCGGCGGCCCTGAGCTCTCGGTTACCGTGACGAGGTTGTCGAGGGGAATCATCTGATTGGAGTCGGAGCGCACGTAGTAATTGTGCAGATCGCGAGCCGACATGCGGAAGCGCTGGTCGGCCTGCACATAGACGCGATAGGTGCGGTTGTTGAAGTCAAAGTCGTTGATGTACTCCGAGCCCATGAAGACGCCGAGCGTGTTGGTGATCTGGGAGAGCGGAATGTTCATCGCCTTGGCCTTCTCGCGGTCGATGGTGACCAGCACCTGGGGGTCGTTGGCCGAGTAGGTGGTGATCAGGCCGGTGAGGTCCTTGCGCTGGCGGCTTGCGCCCACAATCTGATGGGCGACGCGGTCCAGGTCGCTGAGGGTGTTGGCGCCCTGGTCCTGCAGCATGAACTGAAAACCGCCATAGCTGCCGACGCCGGAGACGGCGGGAGGCTCGAAGATGGCTACAAGGCCGCCATTGGGAGCGAACATCAGGCTTTGCAATTTCGGCGAAAGGTCGGCGACGATATCCGCAGTGGAGTGGCCTTTGCCACGCCGCTGATCGCTGGGTCTGGTGGAGATAAACATCATGCCCGCATTGGAGGCGTTGCCTGCAAAGTTAAAGCCGATAACCGAGAACGAACCGGCAATATCGGGATTCGACTTGAGGACTAGGGTCGCGCGATCCGCCAGCGCACTGGTGTAGGACAGCGACGAGCCCGGAGGGGCCTGCACAATCACCATCAGAAAACTCTGGTCTTCCTGCGGAATGAAGCCTGTGGGCACGTGCCCGTAGATCCAAACGGTTGTGCCCAGGCCGGCGAAGAAGAGTACGAGCAATGCGTAGCGCAACCTCAGTGCAACGTGAATTGATCTTGCGTAAGCGCCGGCCAGCCAACTGATCTGCGCGTCGGTGGAATGAATGAACCGGGCAAAAAGGCGTGAGATGAGCGCGATGCGCAGGAAGTCCAACTGCTTGGGCCGGTCTTCTTCGCCGCGCAGGAAGATGGCAGACAGGGCCGGCGAAAGCGTGAGTGCGTTAAAGGCCGAGATGGCAATGGCAAAGGCGATAGTCAACGAGAACTGGCGATAGAGAATGCCGGTGGTGCCGGGAAAAAACGAAACCGGCACAAAGACCGCGATCAAAACCAGAGAGGTGGCGATGACCGCGCTGGTGACTTCGCCCATGGCTCGCGAAGTAGCCTCGTGCGGATCGGAGTGCTCCATGGCGATGTGCCGCTGCACATTCTCGATGACCACAATGGCGTCATCGACCACCAGCCCCGTGGCCAGCGTTATGCCGAAGAGGGTGAGCGAGTTGATGGAGAAGCCGAAGAGCTTGATGAAGGCGAAGGTTCCGATCAGCGAGACCGGAATGGTGACGGCGGGAATGATGGTGGCGCGCCAGTCCAGCAGGAAGAGGAATATGACAGTGATAACGATGAAGACGGCCACGCCCAGCGTGACCAGCACTTCGCGGATGGAATCGCCGACGACGGTGGTCGAATCGAAGGCAATGGCGTATTCCAGACCTGGCGGAAAGCTTTTCGACAACCCCTCCAGGACGGCCTTGGCCTGGCGGTCTACTTCCAGGGCGTTGGCGTTGGAGAGCTGCATAACACCGATGCCCATGGCCTCGCGTCCGGAGTATTTGAGCGTGGTGCTGTAGTCTTCCGCGCCCACCTCTGAGTGGCCCACATCCTTGAGAAGCACCAGGCCATTGGAGCTGTTTTTGACGATGATGTTGTCGAACTCTTGGGGACTTGTAAGCCGGCCCACCACGCGCACCGGCACCTGGAAGGATTGCTTCGCGTCCGAGGGAGGCTGACCAAGCTGACCGGCGGGAATCTCCACGTTCTGCTCGACCAGCGCGTTGACCACATCGGTGGCGGTGAGGCCGCGTGCGGCCAGGCGCACCGGGTCAAGCCAGACGCGCATGGCGTACTTGCGCTCGCCGAAGATCATCACGTCGCCCACGCCGGGCACGCGCTTGAGGGCGTCCTTTACATAAACGTCGAGATAGTTGGAGATGAACTCGGGTGAGTAGCGGCCGTCGCGGGTAAAGAAGCCGGCGCCAAAGACAAAATTGTGGGAGGCCTTGGTGATGCTGATGCCGGTTGCGTTGACAGCCGCGGGCAGTCGCCCTGTAACGCTGGCCACGCGGTTCTGCACGTCCACGGCGGCGATGTCCAGATCGTAGCCGGTCTTGAATGTAGTAATGATGGAGCTGGTGCCGCTGTTGGTGCTCGATGAACTGATATAGCGCATTCCCTCGACGCCGTTGATGGCCTCTTCCAGCGGAATGGTGACGGCTTTCTCGACCGTGTCGGCGTTGGCGCCCACATAGTTGGTCATGACCGATATCTGCGGAGGCGCGAGCGTGGGGTACATCGCAACCGGCAGATTAGGGATGCACACAGCACCACACAGAATGATCAGTAGCGCGCAGACCGTCGCAAAGACTGGCCGATGAATAAAAAAATCTACAAACAAGGGTTAGTTCCTTTCAGAAATGTCGCGGGCCGCAAGCAATGTGTCACAAGATTCCGCAGACTCGTCTCGCGAGCTTTAGCCGCCCATCGGCATCACCGGCATACCGTTCACCAGAAATTGCGTGCTCGACACAATCACCCGGTCGCCCGCGTTCAGCCCCGAGGAGATGGAGTAATTGTTGCCCACTGTATCGCCCAGCGTGACCGCGGTTTGGCGGGCCACAAAATGGCCGTTCTGCCCCTGGGCCACGAAGACGAAGCTCTGCCCGCCCTGGCGTGTAACCGCCAGCACCGGCACAACGGCCATGGGAGTTGTGCTCCAGATGACGCGCGCCTTGATCATCTGCGCATTGCGCAGCACTTCCGGCGAGGCATGGACCGGGGCCTTCACCAGAATGCCCTGCAACGTGCTATCCACCTGCGAAGAGAGAAAATTGATCTGCGTTTTCTCCAGCAGCTTGCCAGAGTTGTCCGTCAGCTCCACATCCAATCCTTTACGCACCTGCCCGGCGCGCTCCGTTGGGATGTAGATATAGGCTTCCAGGTCCTTGTTCTCATCGACCGTGGTGAGCACTGTGGCCGGCGAGTTCACCGGCGAAGCGAAGTCGCCCAAATGCACTGGGATGTCGCCCACTATGCCGTCAAATGGCGCGCGAATGGTGTAGTAGGCCAGTTGTTCTTCCTGTGTCTTACGCAGCTCTACCGCCGACTCGTAGTCCGACTTGGTGTTGCCGAAGGACTGCTGTGCCTGGTCGTAGGCGTCGTGGCTGGTGACACCGGCCTCAAAGAGTTTGCGCTGCCGCTCAATCTCTATCGCGTTGTAATCGTAAGTGGCCTTCTTCTGCCGCTCGGTGGCGCGGGCCGATGCGACGGTGGCAAGCTGAAGCCGTGGATCAATCTCCATCAGCACCTGTCTCGCCTTCACATGGTCGCCCGAGTGGACAAAAATCTTAGTCACATTTCCGCTCACTTGCGGTAGCAGAGTGGCCGAACGGCGCGACTTGATGGTGGCCACGTATTCGCTTGACTGTGGCACCGGCACAAGGGTGACTGTTACCGTCTGCACCGGCATCGCCTGCATTCCGGCCGCAGCCTGAGCCGGCGGCTTGTTGTCGCAGCCCGTAGCCGTCAACCCGAGAAGAACAAAAGAACCTATCCGTAGAATACGTTTCAAAGCGATCTTCCTCACTTTATCTTGCTTTCTCTATTGTAATGTGACGCCTGCAGCCGGAGCATTGACGCAAAAAATGCTCTCAGGCCAGTCTGCCCAGGCCGAACGCAGGACCTTCCTGGTTCATTGACACGGTTCCTGTTTTTTGACATGGCCTCTCTGAGTTGGTAGCCTTCATAAGGGCGCATCTGGCCAATTGTGGCCGCTTGTTGACCCTGTCTCAAGTCCCCGTCGTCTAGCCCGGCCTAGGACACCGCCCTTTCACGGCGATAACACGGGTTCAAATCCCGTCGGGGACGCCATTTAAAATCATAGACTTATGAGTAATTCAGCCTTGCCTAAGTTTCCCTCTGGTAACGTTATGGTAGCGATTGAAAATAAACTTCACCCATTTTAGTGCGGCGTTGCCTCAGTCATGTTCGCTTCGACTGTCAGGATGCGGTCCGCGATCTGCTGCATACTCCAGTCATGTGGGTGCATATTCACCGCGGGGTTGCTGTAAACAGGCGGCCCGATATAGTCGGGATTGTTTGGGTTTGTGTAAATGTCACCGATATAGACAAAGCGACCACCGTGATTCAAGCATGAAAGCATCATATTGGTGTCGATTTCCTGATTCGGCCAATACGTGCTCAAGCATAATAAGCCCGCTCCGCCACTTACTGCCTGCGTGAGTTGATCGTAGGCTACTTAAAAGTCGGATATGTCTGCAGACGTAACAAGCGCCCCCAATTGGATTACCACGAGAGTGCCAGCATCTATCGAGGAGGATACTTGCTGAATCGTCCCAGTCGCATTGTCGGGATCTTGCGCAATGATGGCGATGTTAATCGGCGTCATCGGAACGCCCAGGCTGCTCTGGAGGAGGTGTGCAAAATCCTTATCTGCCGAAGATGCAGCCATTCCCCAGTTTCCATACCATCCGATACTGGCATCTATGCCATGGATGGTAAGGCTATCGCCGAGTACAAGCACCGATGTCGGGGCGAGTTTAGGGGGTGATTCATTTGCGCCGCACCCTGTCAGCGCAATAAGCACACACGCAACAAGCGGCTTTCGCATCGCAATCTCCAATCAGGCTCTGAACAACGCGATATAGCCAGGAGAGCAACTTAGCGGGCCGACCCGACGATACGAATGATCGTGGGTATTAATCGGGATTTCCATTTTGCTTTACGGCGAGGCTAGTGTACCACCAGTTGCCGCAGCTGCGATCATTTTCTACATTTCCCGTCAAAGACGCCAATTAAATCAATAACTTATGACCTATGGCAGACTTAGAGCCAGCTTCTGGAGAGTGAGTAATACATCAGATATATTTCGATATCACTCAACGTGCGAAGCGCCATTCCGGGATTCGGTAGATTGAGTCGCCGGTTACCCATGTTTACATCCATCCTAAGATTCGAGAGCCACTTTGAATTCGTCCGGAGTGAGATAGCTCTTCTTGCCTGCCGTGAGTTTGTGCAACAGAACGGTTTTCGCACGGGATTATGTAATAGGTAAAAAAAGCGCCTGCTCATGCAAGCAGGCGCTTGGAGACTACAAGTACAACACTTAAAAAGTCAGTCGCAGGCCAAACTGAATCTGGCGCATGGCGCTGGCGCCGGTTATATTGCCAGTCGTGGCCGAACTGAGATTGGCATTCGGCGTTCCGAAACTGACAAGATTGTAGACATTCGATGCCCCGTACAGGCGACGAACAAACGCCGCCCGCTTGGAGTACGGTTAAAAACATTAGAAGAGAAGACGTCCGCCAACCTGGATCACGCGCATTGCGTTTCCTGAGGTAATAACGCCAAAGGAGCTGGTGCTGCTCATCGTACCTCCAGGGGCATACATATTTACAAAGTTGAAGACGTTCGTTGCTTCGCCACGGAACTGGAACTTCACCCGGCTGTAGATGGTGAAGTCACGGAACAGAGACGCATCCACGTTTTTGTATCCTGGCGAATCCAGGGAGTTGGGAGCTACCAATCCATCGAGGCCTGAAGGACCACCACCAGGGGAGCAACCGGCTGACGCTACCCTGCAATACGCATTAGTCTGGAACCACTGCGCCGCTGCTTGCGAACGCGCCCTGTGGGGGTTAAGTACGTTAGGTACCATCCCCGGCACGATGTTGGGACGATCATTGTTGTCGCCGTCCAGGTTGTCGTCATTGCCGCTGGTAATGTTAAACGGCGCTCCACTGTTCATTTTCAAGGTTGCCGCCAGAGACCAGCCGTTTATAACGAGCCGCGTTGGCCGGTTGAGACTGCCGGAAAAATTCGGTTTCCAAACAGCGGAGAAGAGAGCCATGTTGCGCCTATCATTGTCTTCGCGCTGGCGGTCAAGTTTCACATCGTAGTAGTCCTCTGGTTCAGTGGAGGCGCTGTTACCAATGTTGCCAGTAGTCTGCATCGATGCGCTGGCCAGCCCCTTGCTCCAGATGAAGAAGCCGTTGATGCTGAAGCTGTGGCTCAACCGCTTCTCAAACGAGACCTGCATCGCATGGTAATTCGCTGTCTGACCGTCTGTGATGACATAAGCGTTGCTCATGTACTTCGATCCAATGGCTGGACTGGCGCAAGTCGTCGTCGATCCAGTCGCGAACGGTATCGCATCGTACGGGCGGCGACAGTTGACGTCACCGGTCGTATTCGAGGCTATGTTCGCGGTGTTGTAGATGGGCGCATTCTGGTCGATATACAGCGGCAGCTTGCGATTGAAAACGCCAACATAGTTAACGCTTAACGCGAGGTCCTTGCTGAGCTGTTGCTGTACGCCGAAGTTTACCTGAGTGTTATAGGGCCAACGCATTCCCTTCTGCACAAAGACCAGGGACGCAGGAGAGACATAGGTTGGATTGGTCTTGTTGTAGACATACGGGAAAGGCGAAACGCCACCGGGAAAATCCGTGGGGTCTGTCGAGTAGATATGCTGCAAGCTTACAACGTGAGTGAACGCTCCGGTTTCGCGTACAGCAAATGGCTGAAAGTTCTGCGACAGCATCCACTCGTTTCCGCTGATGGTGTCGAAGAACATCCCAGCTGCGCCGTGAATAACCGTATGGCCGCTGCTGAATGGGCTATACGCAAAGCCAATTCGCGGTGAAATGTGATTGTAGTTTGTGTCGACTCCGCCGTCCGGTACTCCTGGATCTCCGGGGAAGAGTTGCCCCAGCATCGCAGTTGGAGAGACCGTCGATTGCACGCCCGGCTGAAAGACGGCGATTCTGCGCTGCGTATCAATGGGCGCCGTCTGCACGTCGTAGCGCACGCCAAGATTGAGGGTCAGCGTGTGGGCAACGCGCCAGTTATCCTGCAAGAACAAACCGTAATTCCAGTAGTTCTCATTGGCATCGTCCGGAGAATCCTGGCTCATTGCGTTGGGGTGACCAATCAGGAAGTCCGACATGGCAACGCCCGTTCTTGTGTAAGTTGCTTGTCCTGACACCGTCGATGGCACTACCGCACTGGTAAAGGCAAAAACTCCATAGTTGTTGAGCAGCGTCTCCAGGCGATCCTTTTCGAGATAGGCCTCGCCTCCGGCGCTGAACTCATGCTTTCCCCTCGTGGTGTTGAAAACATCCCTTACACCATAGATGTTGTCACCAGCCAGCGGGCCGCTGATTGCGTTTCCAAGAGTGAAAAAATTGGCTACGCTGATTTGCGCCAGCGAGGGCACTCCCTGCACATTGATATCAGAGCCGAAGGCCGCCAGCGTCTCCGCGGGGCCGCTGATGCGCCCAGCCAGCGTACGTGAGTAGCTCAGCCAGATCTGATTCACTGACCGTGACGAGAGCGTCCAAACATCGCTGGCATTGCCATTCTGCTGCCTGTAGGCATAATTGGAGAGCGCCCATCCCGGCAGGTTGCTTCCGGAAGGCAGCGTTAACGAAGAGCCTAGCATCTGAAAGTAGGCAAGCGATACACGATGGTTCGGCACAATCTGGAAATCGCCTTTGATCAGGTACTCGTTATTTGTATTCGGCAAGCCTTCATTCCCAACGTAGCGGTTATCAATGCGGTTCGGGGAGGGCAAAGGCACGTTCTTGGTGAGGACCGCCGTAGCGACCGGGTCAGGAGCAAAGTTCGTGTCTTGGTCGAGGCGGTTTCCCGGCACCGGCTGATGCGTCACCGGATCGCAAACGAAGAACTTTCCCCCGTAGTTTGTATTAGCTTTGTCCGCAGCATTAAGCGTAGTGGCGCAAGCGCCAAGACCTGTGACTGGCGTGGTCGTAGGCAGGTTCTCAGAGAAATTGCCAACCCGTTGCAGCGCATCCGGAACAACAGTGTTGAAGGTAACCGGGGCAATTTGCCGCAGACCGCCATAACTTCCAAAGAAGAATATCTTGTTCCTGAGGGCAGGTCCGCCGACTGTCGCACCGAATAGGTTTTTGTGCAGGGGCGTCCTCGTGGTTTGCAGCCATGCGTCTGAGTTGAAGTTTGTCTCCTGGTGAAACTCAAACAGCGATCCATGCACCTGATTTGTGCCGGACTTTGTCACGACAGACAGAACACCAGCGCCCGTCCGTCCAAACTCAGCGCTGAAGTTATTGGTCTGGATGTTGAACTGATCGATGGCGTCCGGGTTGGGTAGATTATTGCCCGTATCACGGACACCGGTCATGTTGATGCCGCCATCCAGGTAATAGGTAACCTGCCCGACCATATTGTCGGTAGAGCCGTTGATAATCACATGTTCCATCGGCAGGCCGATGGAGTTTTCGTTAGAAACACTCTGTATGCCGGGCGTGAGATAGAGTAATTGGTAGCTGTCGCGGCTCACCAATGGGAGGTTATCGACCTGGACATTCGATATGGATGCTCCCAGAGTGGAGTCGCTCACATTGAGCAAGGGAACGTCGGCTGTAACGTTGATCGTTTCGGATTGACCGCCAATTTCCAGCGTCAGATTCAACGTGGCGCTCTGCATGACTGAGAGGACAATCCCGCTGCGCTGGAGCGTCTTGAAACCGGCGGCGGCAACGGAAACCTTGTAAGGGCCCACGGGAAGGAACTCTTCGTGAAAAGAGCCGTCATCCTTGGAGGTGGAGACCCGGGTGAAATTCGTATCGGTTTGGGTCAGCGTGATCTTCGCATTGGGCACAACAGCGCCAACGGGATCTGTGATGGTGCCAGAGAGGCTTGCAGTGCTGATTTGGGCTTGCGCTCCAATAGCAGCTAGAGCAACCATCAGCAGCGTGAGCAACATTCTGCGTAGGAAGTGTGTGACGTTCATAAAGTGGCTCTCCTTGATTTCCTTGGGTGTGGCACTCTTTCGTTCCGAGTGGCCTGTGTTAAATCGTGTGTGCGGCGTCATGGCCATCCTCTTTAGCCCTGTGAAACGCATTACTGCTTGCGTGTAATCCGGACGCGCGCCGGTAGTTAAAGATTGAGCGTTGCAGCGGGCAGCCCTTCGCACCTGGCCTCGAATCTGCAACCTCCGTTGTGAACCAGTGAAATTTGCGCGCGGCCATTCGACAGTTGCAGTTCGCGTGAATCGCTCGCTGTTCCCATGTTGTCGATGAGGCGGCCCGCGCCTACCAGAGAAAAATGAATAAAAACGGATGAATCCAGGCAAAGAACTCCCTGGGCGTCGAATAGCGTTGCTTCGAAAGTAACCAGATTGTCTTTGCGCGCTTTCTCCTGAAGACGAAGCTCCGCTGGCTTTCCCCATGGATCAGTTTGATAAGTCAGGCTGATTTCATCGCTGGTCTTTACCCCGCCCTTGGTCGCAACCGCGCGTAGCGTATTTTTTCCGCTTCCAAATGTAACGCTCCACCGCAGTCCCGCTGCGGGGAAATCCTGGCTGTCGCGACGCTTTACGCCCATCGAAACGCCATTCATAAATAGTTCCGCGCTATCACAGTTGGAATAAACATGCACGTTGCGCTTTTCACCCGCCTTGCCCCAGCGGACAGGCCAGCTATGCCCATAGATATGCACCATTGGCTTATCTGCCCAGTAGGACTGGAAAACATAATAGGATTCTTTTTTGGTCAGATCGCGTTCGACAACCCCCTTCTGATTTACACGCGGAATGGGGTTGCCATCTCGCAGCGGGGTGGCAAAATCCTTGAAAATCCACTGCGCCGAGCCGGTAAACCAATCGAGGGTCTCCTGAGTTTTGAGGTGCCAGTCGAAGAGGTTGCAAGCATAAGTCTCTGACCAGTCGCCATCCTTGGATACGCGAATGCTGCCGCCGGTATTGAGGTAATCCAAGTCGCGCTCGTCGGTCCCGGCGCCGGTGGCAACTTTGCGTAGCACCGCCTCCGGGTCTTCCGAGTGGCGGCCGGCGTGGCTGTCCGCTCCCCATTCGACATGAATGAAGCGCTTCACGCGGTTGCGCCAGGCGGTCAGGCTCTGCTCGTACTCGCGGTAGTTGCCGCGGTACCAGCCAGCCCATATTGAGGGCGAATATACGTCCGGAATATCGCACGCGAAATCGCAGCGGCGAAGCGAGGTCAGCCGGGAGCTGTCGAGCTGATGCGCAAGGTCGCGAATCTCGGTCATGAAGGAACGTATCGCCTGTTGATTGAGGACTGGATACTCGTTTGGCCAGTCGTCCTCGTTGCCCAGACCCCAGAGAATGATGGAGGGATGATTGTAATGCTGGTCGATCATGTGGGTGAGCATATCCCTGACATTGCCCCGGAATGCTTCGTTCCCCACTCCGGCGCGGCACCAGGGAACCTCCTCCCAAACCAACAAGCCGAGCTCATCGCACAAGTCGAGCACCAGACGGTCCTGCTGATAATGCGCCAGCCGGATGAAGTTGGCGCCCATTTCGCGGATCATCATCATCTCTTGGCGCACCAGCTCGTCGCTCATTGCGGCAGCCACACCGGCATGATCGGCATGGCGATGCGTGCCGCGCAGCAGCACGCGCTTTCCGTTGAGCTTGAAGGGGCCGTGCTCAACAAATTCGAAATGCCGTATGCCAAATCGTTCGTCGATGCGCGTCTCGCCTGCAGGGCTCCGGAGCGTAACCCGGCAGCGATAAAGGTGCGGGGTCTCCGGCGACCAGAGATCCGGCGAGGCTACGCGAAATTCATCGAGCTTAACAAAATCTTTTTCAGCGGAGATTGTCTGCGACGACCGATGAATCGGGTGGCCGGACGTATCCATCACCTCAATCGAAATATTGCAGGGAGCGGCCTGGCCAGAGGGATTGTAGAGCCGGGCCTGAACCGTAACCTGCGCCGACCCGTCCGATGCAACCGTGGGCAGAATGTGAACCGCATCCAGCGCGACGGCGGGCAGATAAATCAGGTTTACATGCCGGTAAAGGCCTCCGTAGAGGCAGAAGTCGCTGAGGTCGGAGGGAATCCGGTCACGGTCGGAGGAGTTATCGCAGCACACGGCTATCGGAACTTCCTCGTTTGAACCTGCAAGCGTCAGCCGCTGGACGGCATCGGTAATGTCGAAGGAAAACTCATCATAGCCGCCCTTGTGCGTCCCGATGAGCGTGGACCCAACCCAGAGCGAAGTTGTCTGGCCGGCGCCCTGAAAATGCAGAATGGTTCGCCCATCAGGAAACGGATTGTGCAACGGCAGATGGGTGCGATACCACCCTTGACCACGATAGTAGGAGTGGTCGGGGTCGCACGAATCGAGGCCGTTATAACAATGGGGCAGATCAGCCTCCTGCCACAGTCCTTTGTCCTCAGAGCGCCAAACCTCAGCGATGCTCCCGATGGCGCCCTGACGGAACTGCCAACCGGAATCCAGCCGCCTTGCGTTTGCGATCGTCTCTGCTTCCCAGGAAGCGGCTCCCAGGACAGCCGCACGGACGGGACCAGGTAAAAGAACGCCGGCAGCCGAATATGTTGCAGTCAGCATGAATTGCCGTCGGGATAAGTTAATCAAAGAGGCCTCTTTTTGCATGGAAGGCAATTTGCTGACACGATAGTTTGCTTTGGTGGGACCGTTCGCCGTGCGACGATGCTGTCAAATTCGCGCAGGTCGCCAGTATCCATCCAAAACGGCCCCATCTTCAGCCGCGCAAGTCACCCCTAGCAAGTGACTCACCGTTTGACTCATCCCGGCAAATCTATCTCGCATGGAATGTGCAACTTGACACGTGTTTTTTACTTGTGTCAAACGTTCTTGCAAGGCGTGCCATAGGCCGAGTATGATGCGATGGTCTAAATGAGCGGAACAATTGCAACGCGGGACGAATGGCATCCGCGGGACACGCCGGATCGCGAGGCGGTTCTGCGTGAATTGCATGAAATCCTGGCCAGCCACCATTTCAGCAACAGCAAACGCTACCCGGCGATGCTGAAATACATCGTTGAAAACACCCTGGCGGGCCAGTCGGACCATTTGAAGGAACGAACAATCGGCGTAGAGGTCTTTGACCGGCCGCCGACCTACGATACAAACAGCGACACAGTGGTGCGCTACACCGCCGGCGAAGTGCGCAAGCGGCTTCTGCTTTACTATTCCGAATCCGGCCGGAACTCCACGGTTCGAATCTCGCTGCCCGCGGGGTCCTATATTCCTGAATTCCATTACGGGCATGACCTGCCCGCGGAACATGGAGACGATGTGGGATTTCGAACTGAACATCATCTCGATGGTGACGGCCTTGCGCATGCGGATGACGGAGAAAGTCACAGTCTGCCGGCTCAAACCAGAAATCGCAACAAGCGCCTGATATGGCTTGGCGTGGCTGTAATTACGGTGATCCTGGCCGTTGCGGGGTTACTGTGGAAATTCCGCGCTATTTCCCCTCAAACAGCGGTTGATTCTTTTTGGGCCCCGGTATTGCGCGACCAGCACACAGTTTTGATTTGCACTGGAGGCTCAGTCTTTTCGCAAAACAACGTTTCAGGTGTTGCCACCGCAGGCAAAGACATTGACTACCCATTCGTTTCCATGCAGATTGCCTCCGCCATCGCGCATCTCAGTGGTCTGCTGGAGCGTTCCGGGGTAACACCGCAGTTGGAGTCTTCCGCGACGACTCCGCTGACAGAGCTTCGCGAACATTCGGTGGTTCTGCTAGGCGGTTACAACAACCAGTGGACGCTGCGTTTGATTGAGCTGTTGCGCTTTCATTTCGTGTCGGGCGCAGATGAAGTGATCGTCGATCGAATGCAACCCCAGGCTCACTGGGCGCGCGACAGTTCACTCCCCTACTCCAGCGCCGACGATTTTGCTTTGATCGCGCGGTTTCGCGATGCAACCACCGATGGCTGGGTGGTGGCGCTGGCCGGGCTGGGCCGCAACGGAACCGAGGCCGCCGCTCAATTCGCCACCAGCCCCCATTACATGCAGTTGCTTCGAGAGCAGACGGGAAGGGACTTCGCCAACCAGAATGTGGAGGTGGTCCTGAAGGTAAACGTCGTCGATGGAAAGACCGGCGCGCCCTCGATTATGGCGGTGCATGTCTGGTGACGCTCTCACACCCATAGAAGCGGCTGACGGATGGGATAGTTGCGGATGACCTCTTTGTCCGCCGGGTCAGGATTCAGTGACTTCCAGAGATCAATATACTTTTGCTCCTGGCGGGCGATGCCCGCGAATAGCAGACCGGGCGAGCGGACAGGGAGCTCGTCAAAGTGCTCCACATCCTTCGCCCATTTCCATGAGCCCTTGTCTTTCAAATATGGATAGATGAACTCAGCGGCACGAGCGAGGCCGCGTCCGTCCGCAAGCCGGAAGGCAAGCGGATCTGGTGTGAGCCTTTTGAGCGACTGGCATAGGCAGGCCATCACGTCGAAGTTGAAGATGGAATAGCTGTAAGGCTTGGTCCGTGCCAGCTCCCGAGGAAACGATCCGTCCGCTGCCATCTGATCGGGCAGAAGAATCTCCCTGTAGCGGCGATACACCTCCTGCCGGACTGCATCGTTTCCAGCCAGGCGCGCAAACTCCGCGGCTTGCAGCGCCCAGCACATGGCGTGGTTATTTTTCGTGTCGCGCTCCGCCTTGCCTCGATCGCTGTTGCATAGCCAGTCGAGATAACTCGCAAACCAGTCCTTTACTGCTGCGCCGTCTTGAGCGCTGAGCAGATGAGGCGTCAAAAAGCTCGCAGTCCTGGCCACCTCGACCAGGTGAAGAGTGTCGATGATGCCGATGGAACGGCCCGTCGAAACGCCCTGAATCGCCTGGGCAAACTGAAGGTTCGGATTCATTCGCGTGGCCGGCGTTACAAACCAGGCGCGAAGATGGTCGCCGGCCCGCTTGCCATAGCGAGAATCTCCTGTAAGGAGCCAGGCGGCGGTCAGGGTCGGCGCCTGAATCGAGATCGCAACCATCGCCTTGCGATGATCGTCGAAGTTCTCCGGATTGCTCTGCCCGTCGCGGTTGATGTAAGGGCCGTTAGGGTCTTTCGGGTTTGGCCAGAAGTAGTCCGCCTGGGAATAGAAGTCGTGCAACCCGCCCGCGCTGCGCTTGGTGGGGAAGGCTGTAATCGTCAAGGGCTCTTGCAAGAGATAACGGGCTCCTGCGGCGAGAATCCGCTTGCGATCTGTCTCGGCGACCAACCGGAAGGCAGCTGAGTTCTTTGAAGAACGTGACAATCCCCAGGCCAATTGAGTGGTCACGCAGCAACCGGCCGCTGCCGCTGTTTGAAGAAACCTTCTTCTGTCGATTCCCTTGAATTGCCGCATCATCTTATTCAATCGCTTTCGTTTGGAATTCGAGCGTAACACAGCGTCCGCGCATTGCAGCGCCTGAACAGAGTATCCTACACCGGCAAGCCCTTCCGGGCGATTCGACTTTTTTTGAGAGGCGACAATGACAGAAATTGAAAGGCAGGCGGCCACAACAATGATGAACCGAGCAGGTCGTTTTGCAGGAACACTCGCGATGGTTGCGGTTTTGGCCGCGTTGACGGCAAGCGCTCAAATTGCTCAACCGAATCTGCCGCAGGCCGCGCCACCTGCCGCTGCACCGACCGTGGATCGCGCCGCATCAGGCGATTCGCCCGACGATCCCGGACCACTGGCCACTGATCTATCGCCTGCCCTGACGCACACAGCGATCCGCCAGGCGGTGCGCAAGGTGGCCGACTGGCAGTTAGCGCGCTCGGAGCAAAAATTTAACCAGCAGTGGACCTACGCCGCTTTGTATGACGGCATGTTGGCGGCGTCCAAAGCAACCGGCGATCCGCGCTATCACGATGCCGTCGTCCGAATGGCTCAAAGGTTCGACTGGAAGCTACTCAATGCCAGATTCCCTCATGCCGACGATATGGCGTTGGGGCAATCGTATCTGGATCTGTATCTTGAGACGCGCGATCCGGTCAGGATGGCAGATACCAAGGCCGTCTTAGATCAATTGGTGGTTCGGCCCGATGATTCCTCCCGGCTGCTCTGGTGGTGGTGCGATGCGTTATTCATGGCTCCCCCTGTGCTGGCCAGGATGTCTGCGGCAACCAGCGACCGGCGCTACCTCGATTACATGGATCGCGAGTGGTGGCAGACTTCCGCGAGTTTGTACGACCCCGCGGAGCACCTGTACTTCCGCGACAGCCGCTACTTTACCCAGAAGCAGGAGAATGGCCAGAAGCTTTTATGGGCCAGGGGAAATGGCTGGGTGATGGGCGCATTTGCCAAGGTGCTGGAAGTGATGCCTGCAGATTATCCCAGCCGCGGAACGTATCTCGCACAGTATCGGGAGATGGCAGCGCGGATTGCTTCGATCCAAGGCAAGGACGGCCTGTGGCGAAGCGGGTTGCTCGATCCCGAAGCCTACGACCTGCCTGAGATCTCAGGCTCCGCTTTCTTTACCTACTCGCTTGCCTGGGGCATCAACCACGGTCTGCTGGAGCGGTCGAAGTATGAGCCGGTGGTCAGGCGTTCCTGGGCTGGGATGCTGAATCATGTCTATGCGGATGGGCGATTGGGATCGATCCAGCCCATCGATGGGCAGCCGGGAAAGTTCAAGCCTTCGGCGAGTTATGTTTATGGAGTGGGCGGCTTTCTGCTGGCTGGCTCCGAGCTTGATGCGATGGTAAGGAAATAGAAAATATGACGCCCTCATTCTTGCCCTGGAATCTCACTAGGCCCGATGCTGCATGGACAATCCGCGAGTTGCGGAAAGCACTTGCCGCTGAATCGATTCGTCCCGTCGATTTGGCTGAAATGGTTCTCGCACGCGCTAACGGGAATCAAAGCCACAATACTTACCTGTGGCAGAACCCGGCGTGGACGCTGGCTGAAGCGGCGCGCGTGGGAGCCGTGCCGCGCGGCGAGGGAGGCCCTTTCGGTGATGGCCGCAGCGCGTTGTGGGGTCTGCCCATCTCGGTGAAGGATTGCTTCGACCTGGCCGGCGCGCCAACCAGTTGTGGCGTGAGAGCGTATCGCGACATAGCCGGAGTCGCCGCGCACGATTCCTGGCTGGTGAAAAAGCTGCGCGCGACCGGCGCGGTCATCATCGGCAAGACTCACCTGCACCCGCTGGCCTATGGCATCACCGGTGAAAATCCGGACTTTGGCGATTGCCTTCAACCGGGCAACGAGAGCGTGCTGACAGGTGGCTCGTCCTCGGGTGCGGCGGCCAGCGTGCTGGAGGGTTCGGCCGTGGCAGCGCTGGGCACAGACACGGGCGGGTCCATACGCGCACCCGCCGCGCTGTGCGGGCTGGCCGGGTATCGCGCCTCGCTGGGTCGGGGCAATTGGCAAGGCGGCGCGCACCTGGCGCAATCTTTTGACACCATGGGATGGCTGTTTCGCGATCTGGAAGACACGCCGCTGTTAGCCGGTTTTCTGGCGCTCGCGGAGACGGCATCAACCCAGGCCTTCACACGTTTTGCCGTTCCTGATGAAAGCTTCTTTCACGACTGCGAAGCAGAGATTATCGCCGGCCTTCACGCCACCATCTCCGAGTTGGAGGCCCTCGGATTGTCCGCCGTCAAAATTGATGCAAAGTGGTGGGACGAGGCCTTCGAGATCTATGCGCCCATTCAGGCTTGGGAGGCGGCGCGCATCCACGCCGGCCACTTTGACCGCTACGAACCTGGCCTCCGCGAGCGGCTGGAGTGGGGCGCGCGCATCACGCCCGCGGAAATTTCAACGTTGCGCAAACGCCATGCAGAGTTCACGGCCCGCATGGACACGCTTTTCGCAGCGCATGGTTTACTGCTGATGCCCGCCATTCCTGTCGCGCGCTTGGCAGCAGGCGCTGATCACAGCAAGACTCGCGTCCGGCTCCTGCGTTACACCACGCCATTCAGCATGGCGGGAGTGCCTGTGGTCACGCTCCCCTGCGCAGCGGGCGGCATGCAACTGGCTGCAGCGCGAGGGTGCGATGAATCTTTGGTTGAGTTCGCAGCCCAGCTCGGCGCGCGCAGAAAATCGGCGCCGACTAATTAGCTAATTTCTAAGCCGGCTTTTTCCCCGCCCAGTGCATCGACCAGCCGCGCAGCATTGCTTCGTCAAGTTGAGCCAGGGCTTCTTCAGTTTGGCTTTGCGCGTCGATTGCTTGCAGCAGGCGCTGGCTGCGGTCGCGCACTTGTTCCGCTAACTCTTTGTTGTAGCCATTCAAAGCTGTGGCGAGAAAACCACCCTGAATTGCGGCATGAACGCGGCGAACGCCAATCTCCGTGGGTTCTCCTTCACTGGCAAGTTCCGGATCGTCGGCGAAGCTTCCATGTACGGCAACTCGGCGCGAGGTTGCGCCTGTCGAGAAGATCGCGAATACGCCTTGAGCGCCGAGAGAAAACGCCTGGCGCGCCGTAATTCCGCCGGACCACATCAGCTTCAGCCCAAGCTCGCGTCCGCGCTGTTGCAATGTAGTAATTTGGTCCAGCGTCAATATTCCTTTGGCTTCAGCATCCCGCTCATCGCGCAACAGATGACGCCCCGCGATTCGGTCGGGACAATCGAAGAGCGCCAGCTTCGTTCCTGCTCCGCGCATCTTTTCCATCCACAGGAGCGCTGCCTCCACGCACCGCGATTCATCGAATATATCGTCATGCGTCATCAGAGGCGTGTCGACATAGAAGGCCGGAATCGCTGTCCATCCCTTCGTCCAGCGGCTGATCAGTCCAACTACTCGCTCCTGCTCTTCGAGGGTCAGCGGCACAAGCCCATATTTGCCCGCCGTAAATCCATAGGAACGCGTCGTGTGCAAGCCGGTCCAGATCGTCCTCGCTGCCGAATCGGCATCCACTTGATAGCGGTATACGAACCGTACTTTATGCTGGCGGGCGATGGCGAACAGATCGCGCAGCATACTCACTTCCAATATGTTGAGCAGAGACTCGACACTCAAACGCTGACGCGCGCCAAAGAGCAACTCGCCGTCAATCGCAACCTCAGTGACACCGGTCTGCGCTGCGATTTCAAGCAGGCGCTTGATCTCCTCCGTCTCCGTGCCCGCGCGGATCACGCCAGAGAAAATTGATAGCAGAGAGATTTGGTGAATCGAAGAAGGACCGAGAAGCCCCTGGCCGCGCCCGGCCTCTAATTTCGCCACCAGCATCCTGACCGTTGCAAGAGAATCTCCCGGCTGCACAATAAGCCTGACAGTGAGCGGCCGGGGATTGCGATCCGGAGTTTTCAGGAACGGACGAAACGCCGCAAAAACGCCTGTCAGCCACTTATCTTCATCCGCGGAGGCATCGGCTATTGAAAACTCCGGGAAAAGCTGGTATAGCCGGGCATTAACTCTGACTCCGACGTTGGTGGAGCAAAGCGTGCGCCCAAAGGCCGCCGCAATCAGCTTGGCGTATTCTTCCGGCCCAATTGGCCCTTCGCCCGCGCTGACCATACGTTCGCCGTCAATCATCACGCCGAGCGCAGTTGCGCTTGCAGGATGCAGAGCGCGCGCTTTGGCTGATGCGTAGACCGCATGAGCGATGGTCTGCGCGTTGTCGCCTTCGTCGCTGACTGCCAGCAGCGGCCCATAGGCCGCGCTGTCGTACTCGTCCAGGCGCCCTGTCCACGGCGGGTACAAGACCGGAGATTCGGCCAGAAGATCGCGCAACGTCTCCGCATCATCCGTGCGGATACCTGCAAGACGAAGCGCTTTTCTCTCATACCACTCTCTGAGCGCTTGCTGATGCTGCTCAAAGGTGTTCTGCGCCAGTTGGGAGTGAAGCGAAATAGGAGCCGCGAGCAGGGCTGCTCCCTGAAGGAATTTTCTTCGCGTGACGGCTGAATCTTGCTTGCTCAATTCTTAACCTCCGATCTCGCGTATTGGAAATCTTCCGCTCTCTCTATCATTCGTTCAACTAATGCCCGGCCTCATGCCGAAACTCAGTCGATCCCGGTGAAAGCTTCCAGGTGAACGCGAGCAGCACAATTCCAAGGAAAGTCGATAAAGCGATCGCATACAGCGCAACATCCCAGTTATATTTCTCTACCAGAGTGCCGATGCCCTTACTCTCGGCCATGCGCCCCAGAGAACCAAAAACCGAGATAAACCCATTCGCGGTGCCCACCGCTTTTTTTGAAGTAGCATCCAGCGAACAAATACCTAATAACATGACAGCGGGATAAACAAAGAAACCAATAATTCCGAATAAGGTGAGGTCCAGCCATAACTTATTATCTGGGCTATAAATAATGCCAATAAAGGCAAGAAACACGGGTATCATGCAGAGCAAACAAATCATTCCTCGACGCCCGCCCAGCTTATCTGAAAGCCAGCCGACTAATACAGTGCTCAGCATGGCGGAAGACTCCAGTATGAAGGTGCCAGTTCCACCCTCGCCTAAGCTGGCGTGCTTAACCTCTTTCAGATAAGTCGGCCCCCAGTCGAGCATGGCGTATCTGGCGACGTAGGCAAAGAAGTTAGCTCCGGCAAAGAGCCATAAGTAACGATTCTTCAGGATGTAATGTACGAATAACTCGCGAGTTCCCAATTCCTTTTCGCCATCGCTGTTGCCGCTAGCCGGATAATCATTGTGATATTCCTCAATCGACGGAAGTCCTACAGACTGCGGCGTGTCCCTGAGTCTCAAGACAAGATAGACCGCGCACAGCACAGCCAATATGCCGGGAACATAGAATGCCGAGCGCCATCCGAGCCTTGCGGCGAAGAAAGCAGCAATGATGCCAATCAGCCCGCCGCCCACGTTCTGGGCGAGGTTCCAAAAGGCAAAGACCGTCCCCCTTTCGCGGATGCTATACCAGTGGCTTATGGAGCGCCCACATGGGGCCCATCCCATGCTTTGAGCCAGTCCGTTCAATGTCCAGAGGGCCAGGTGCACCGGAAAACTACTGGCGGTTGCGAAAGCAAAATTGCAAATGGCAGTCAACAGCAATCCTATCGGCATGAAGTAGCGGGGATTGCTCCGATCCGACAGCGAGCCCATAATAAATCTGCCCAGGCCGTAGATGATGACCGATAACGCCAGTATGTCGCCGATCTGCCCTTTCGTATAGTGGAGCGCCTGACCCATCTCCTTGGAGACAACCGGAAGATTGTTTCTGACTAGATAAAATGTTGCGTAACCTATAAAGGTAGATTCAAGAATCCGCCATCGCATTTTTGGGTAAAGCCGCTTAACCTGCGCATCCGGAAGCCTGGCAATATGCGCGGCAGGTCCAGGCAGAAGAAAATTGCGAATCATCACCAGCCTCACGGAATATGTAATTCATGCGCGCGGAGCAAGGAAAACAAGGACGGAAATCTCATTCTGTTTTAATGGCCACGAAACAATATACCATTCATTACCTCAGGCCGGGCGAGCTGTCTTTTCGACATAATGGGTAATCAGCTCAACCGGCAGAAAGCGGATGAGGAAGGCCCTGAATCTGCCGCGGAAATAGGGGATGAGGGTGCGCTGGCCGCGCGCCAGGGCTGCGATCGCGAGTCGCGCCACGTCCTCGGCCGACTGCACATTGCCGCCCTTGAAAGCGCCGGCATGGGCCACGTCGAAGAACTCGCTCTCGGTGGGTCCTGGACAGAGCGCCGTCACCTTGACGCCGAAGCGCGCCACCTCGGCGGCCATCCCCAGCGCGAAAAAGCGGTCGAAGACCTTGGTGGCCGCATAGGTGGAGATGTACGGCACAGGCTGGAAGCTGGCGGTCGAGGCCAGTACCAGCACCCATCCTCGCCGCCGCTCTACCATGCGCGGAACAAACAGCCGGGTCAGCCGCACCATGGCCTCGCAGTTGACTCTCACCTGGCTCAGCTCTTGCTCGATTGGGCTCGCGCAAAACGCTCCATACTGCCCAAGGCCAGCGTTGTTAATGAGAATGTCGATCGTGAAGCCCGCGCCTTCCGTGGCGTCGTATATTTTCTGCGGAGCGCCAGGGTCGTTCAGGTCCGCCGTGACGATACGGACTTCTGTACCCCGGGCCGTTAGTTCCGCGGCCAGCGTCTCCAGCCGGTCACGCCGGCGCGCCGTCAAAATGAGTTTAGCTCCGTGCTTTGCCAGTTCTCGCGCCAACGCTGCGCCGATTCCAGCACTGGCTCCGGTCACCAGCGCCCATTTGCCGTTAAAATCCTGTGTGCTTGCCATTACAGTCCATCATAACGAATGGACGGCCAACAGCGTACAGACGGCTCCCTTTATCTTTTTATGGTCGCCGTACAACGTCGTGACTCCCACGCTCATCTTGCTTGTCCAATTCAAGAAAGCCATTTGCAGCTCTACCTTTCTCGAGGTCGGTGAACCGTCCTACTGGATTCCCTTGGCGCTGAGATAGGCTCCGTACGATTTGTCTGTGGATTGAATATGCTCGATAAGCCAATCGCGGGGATAGGCAAGCAGATCTTCCGAGAGCATGGAGGTTGATCCCCAGCGGAAACCGGCATACGCCGACAGCGCCTTGGCGATCATCTGATCGTGTTCCTCGTAGTGAGCGGTTACATCGGGGTAGCCGGATTTTGCAAGCAGTTGCTCTTCCTGGGCAAAATGAGCCTTGGTGCCGGCCATCATCTGATCGACAAGGCCTGACAGTGCTTGCTTGTCTTGCCCAGCAGCGACTCTCTCATGAATCTCGTTCAAAATGCTGATGAGTTTCTTGTGGTCGTCGTCCATCTCCTTGACGCCCACACTCATCTCCTCACTCCAGGTGATCCAGGGCATTTCGTTTTGTCCCTTCAGAAGTCACGGTGCTCATCAAAAAAGGCACTCAGAACTCCATGAGCAGCAAAACACCTGCCCATACGCGCAGACGCACGCAGTTGCAGCGCTCTTCAGTCCCAAGGATTCTGAGAGTCTATCAGCATAAGCTGTGGAAAGCATGAGGCCGATTCCTCATCGCGGGCCGGATTTTTGTTTTTTGCTGCGGCTTTGCGGTCGTATTTTCCCCCCGGCGCGCAGTTTCCAGGCGGTATGCAGTGCGCCGGTGAGCGTGTCCTCGTTGGCCACGGCCAGGCGGATGTGGGTCGCGCCGTTCCTGCCCCATCCGCCATGGATGGGGAGAAATAATTCGGGCGCCTCGGCGATAAACGCGGCTTGTAATTCGGGAGTGAGCATCAAGTTGCCGTAGCCCTGGCTCTCCGATGCGAGCGTGGCGAAGATGCGTCCGCCGACGCGAAAATCGGCCGCTCCCATGTGCGAGCCCTCTTCGGCGCCCTCCAAGCTCAGCGCTATACGTCGAAAGTCGGATGCGTTCATCGCGAGGCCTCCACTAACTGACCATCAAACTCCTCATTCAGCCATTTGGAAAAAGCAGAAAACTCCTCGTCGCGGCCCAGGAAGTCGCGGACCATCTGGCGGCCGGGCTTTGACCCGCCCTGCTCGAGCACGAGTTTGCGGTAGCGGTTGCCGGCATCGCAGCCCAGCAGGTCAGCGGGGTCGAACTGAGCAAAGAAGTCCAGCGCGATGACCTTATCAAAAGCATAGGTATAGTAATTTGACGAGTAGCCGGTAAGATGGCCAAAGCTCGCGTACATGCGATTGCCTTCCAGCCATGTCCATGGCTGCAAGCTTTGGTAAAGCTGCATGGTGGTGAGGTCCAGGTCCAGGCCGGCAGGGTTCCGGTCGTGCAGGTCGAGCGAGAGCGTAGTGTAGTAAAGTTGCGAACGGACCCAGTCCGCGCGTCCGAAAGCTCCGGCCAGTTTCATTTTTTTGATGGTCACGGAGGGGAGCGTTTCGCCCGTCTGATAATGCTTGGCGAATGCCTGAAGCAGTTTTTCGTCTCGGAAAAACTCTTCCAGCATCTGCGAGGGCACCTCGATGAAGTCGCCTTCGGTGGCAAAGCCGCTGATGCCCGCCCACTCGGTCTGGCCGCCCAGGATGGCGTGCATCAGGTGGCCGAACTCGTGGAAGAATGTCACCACGTCGTTGTATTGCAGCAATCCGGAGTCGTTGTCGTCACCTCCTGGGAAATTGCAGATGAGCGCGGCCTCGGGTATCGCGCGCCCGCGTACGCCGGTGACCACAGGCGCGGCGGAAAACCACTTGTCCTTGCCCTCGCGGGGATGCATGTCGAGATAGAAGCGGCCCACAATCCGGCCTCTGTCGAAGACCTCGAAGACCGAGACCTCCGGGTGCCATGCCGTCGCGGTCGAACGGCGAAATTCGATCTTGAATAGTTTCGCCGCTGTCTCCAGTACGCCCGCCTCCACCTTCGCGTAAGGGAAGTAAGGGCGCACGGACTGCGAATCGAAGTCGAAGGCGGTGCGGCGAAACTGCTCGTACCAGTAGCCGCGGCTGGCGATGTCGATGGCCGGCAACTCCGGCTGGCGCTGTCGAGTGAAGTCGAGAATCAGTTCATGCTCACGGTGTGCGCCCTTCATGCTGGCCTCGTTGAGTTTAGCCAGAAATGTGCGCACGTTGGCCGCCGAAGCCATCATCTGGTCGGCGGTGGCCAGATCGGCCCAACTGCGGAAGCCGAGCACGCCGGCAATTTCCTGCCGCGTGGCCAGCAGGTCTAGAAGAATTTGTTGGTTGGCCGGATAGGCGCGGGTGTTGTAGGCGATGAACATGCGCTCGCGGAGATCAGCGCTCGAGGCAAAGGTCATCACAGGTTGCATATCGGGCGGGTCGGTTGTGAGCACGACGCGGCCTTCGGCGTTTGGCCGGTGCCGCGCGAGGTAGTCGTCGGGCAGACCGTCGAGTTCAACCTCGGTGGTCTCGATGGTCTTGGCGCCCTCCTGGATGTTGCGGCTGAATTCGAGTGAGAGCTGCGTAGCCTTGTCGTGCAGTCTTTGCAGGCGATCGCGCGTAGCCTGGTCCTTGTCCACGCCGGCCAGCCTGTAGCTGAGCAGCGTCCGCTCCACATAGTGCTTAGTCGCCGCGCTTGCTTTGCCCAGATCAATCACCGCAAGAGCCTCGTAGACGGCCCGGTTCAGGCTCAGAGCGCTGGCGGCCTGCGCCACTCGCTGCGCTTCTAGCTGCGCCTGGTCGCGCACCGCCTTGTCGGCAGCCACGGAGTTCAGTATGCCAGCCTGCGCGCCGGCCAGACTGAGCTGTTCGATTGCCGCGTCATAGAGCCGGAGGGAGTTTTCCGGCGTGCGCTCGACCGCGACGGTCAACAACGCAGTCAACGCCGCCTCATGCGCCTTCAGGCGCGCGCTGACCCATGCGGAAAGCGCCTCGGCCGAATCGGCTCCGCCCGCCTCCCAGGCGTGAAGGTCTTCGGATGCGGCAACTATGGCAGGGTTCTCGGGCGGCATGGTGGGCAAACTCCTTCAAACTCTTAGGTTGTCACAAGTGATGCCCTGTTGGGCGACCATCCATCCCGAACTCGCAATTCTCTCGTGCGTCGAGCATAGATGAGAGACTTGGCTGGCGACAGGCGAGAGCCATACTTACTGAAATATAGACTCTTCCAGCGCTACGGTCATAAATGCCATATTAATCATGCATCGGGAATCTTGAATGGCCGGAGAGGCTCATCTGCGTTCAAATGATCCTGGGCAATGACTTCATTGGCTTGCGTAATACGTTCCGAGGGAAGTGGGTGCGAGCGGAAGTACCCGGTCAGTCCCTCGATGGCAACCTGACTCAGCTCGTCTACCGGCGTGCCGGCATGTATCACGTACTCGCGATGCAAGTCGGCAAGGCGCGTCAGCATCTCCACCGCACCCTGCGGCGAGTAACCCGCTGCAACGCTAAGGCGGAGACCCTCGCGGTCCGCCTCGAACTCCTGCTCCTTGCTGTATCCGGCCTGCCACAACGACATGGGGATTTGTGCAATGGCCGCGACCACATCCAGGTTCAGATTCCTTAGCCGAGCTTCAATCTGCACACGCTCGACGGCGTGATAGTGGTCAATGTGCTCAAGCTCATGACCGAGCACAAAGGCCAGTTCATCTTCGCTGGTCATCTGGCCCAGCAGGCCCATACCGATAAAAACATGCCCGCCCGGCAAGGCGAAGGCATTGATTAAATCTGGATCAGCGATAAGATGAAAGCGGTAATTCAGCTTTCGCCTGGCGTGCGCTGCCACTTGCAATCCTACTTTGCTTACGTACCGCTCCAGCCCTTGCGCAGCCGTGGTCTTTGGCGAGTCTGAAGAATATTCGGCTGCAAGCTCATCGCCGATGCGTGTCTCCTCCTCATCCGAGAGCCGAGTTAGCTGCATTGGAGCACGCGTCAAATCGCGCTGCCAGTCTGCCGTCGCATCCAGCACGGCATTAGCGCTGACCGCATCCTGGTTTTTTCTGCGCTGTGCCAGATACAGAGAGCCCCCGGCAATCGCTAACACGGTGAATAACGCAAGAAGCCGCTTCATAACAGCCTCCTGACCACATCGCGGAATCGCCCGTAAAGCATCGAGACCAGAAGCAAGGCTCCACCGAGCACGATGAAGGTGATGTAGCGGTCGCGATCCGCCAGGCGCCAGGCATCGAGACAGACGATCTTTCCTACGCATAGCAGCAGGAGAAGCAGTCCGGTGATACGGAAGCTGCGCTGACTTGCAATCAGCCCGAGCAGAATGACCATCACTCCCTCGATTCCCCACGACAGTGTGACCATTCCAGGATTCATCTTGACTTCAATCATGAAAGAAACCAGCACCACCGACGCAAAGAAGAGGAACTGTTCCGGATACTTCACAGCGAGAATGCGAAGTGATCGGCCCGAGCAGGAGGCGTATCGTTTGCGCACGTGAAAGGCTACCGGCAACGCGCTCAGCAAAAGCGCCGCGGTCAGCAAAAGCACCAGGAAGTTGCCGCGCCAGCCGCCAGCGACAAAGTAGCTGCTGCCGAAGATATTGTGGGCCAGCCCGCGCCCCACAATGCCAACCACGAGCAATACGGCCTGCTCGAGGAAGACCTCCTTGTCGAGGAAAAGAGTTATGAGGAAGAGAACCACGGCCAAAATCCCCCAGGCAACGACGATCCACTCCGCTGCCGTCTGGTAATAAAGCAGCGATGCAATGCTCACAGTGCCGAAGTAAGCGAGAAGATCACTGGCTTTCCATCGCCCCATCTCCGCTTTTTCCGTGCCAAATTGTAATCGCGCCCACACATAGAAGTAGATCAGGGCCAGCGGAGCGACCGTGTAGATGCGCGGACTGAGGGCTTCGCCGGGCAGGGTTGCGGCGGTGAGATTCACAAAGAAGATGCGCGCGAAGGCGGCGGCCAGAGCGGCATATCCCTGCAAGCGAAGTTGCTTTTGCTGCGAAAATGCACCCACCTCGTAGAGCAGCAGGCCAAAAATTCCCAAACCAACCGCCACGCCAACCGGTTGTAACTCCGCCCACAGCATCCATGCGGCAAGGCCGGAGGCGGCCCAGGTATACACATGGCGAGCCTGGAGATCGTCGAGGGCCACCGGCATCCGCACCCAGCGTGCCAGTGCGTAAAGAACCGCGACGAGAATCGCTACCGTGATCAATCGCAGGTCAACTCCGCGCCACGTATCCTGTGTGAAGAGATTGAGGGTAACCGCCTGCACCACAGCGATGAAAGCTAGAACGTGCGCCTGGTAAGGAAGTTCTTCGACGATGAAGACGCGGTCAATGATCGCCAGAGCCAACGCAAACAGCGCCCAGATGACAGTGAGCCAGGGTTGCGGAGACTCGTGCCACGCCAGCGCGGCCAAGAGCGTGGTCGCCATCCAGGTATGCGCCCATGCGGCCGGCCGCCGATATGGAGCATCCCTCAGCGTGCAGATACGCGAGATCGCATAGAATGCGACGGCGCAGCCGGTGAATGGCAGATAACGTTCCATCGCGTTCTGCGCACCCAGATTCACGGCTGCCAACTGGACGGCAGCCGCAATCGCGAGCACATGTTCTTGATAAGTGAGATCGCCGAGTTTGATGCGCCGGCCAATCAGGCTCAGGGCAACGGCAAATGCAGCCCATACCACCGCGACCCACGGCTGGGCAATATCGAAGTAGGTCAGAACCACCAGCAACGACGATCCTGCCCACAGCGCAACGGTGCGCAGATAGACGCTCACATTATCCGCGCCCGAGGACGCCCAGGCCACCAGATAGAAGATGAGCGCAAGAATCGGCAGCGTAATCACACGCCCAAATACGTGGTGTGGATACATCTCAGATAGATGGCCGTTCACCGTTATTGCCTGGAACCAGACCACAGCCGCCAGCACCCATGCCTGCGCCATCAGATGCCTGTCGTCGAGATACCGCTTGCCCAGAGCTGCGCCGAGCAGCAGGGCGGCCCAGCCCAGCGCGGTCCAGTCTCCGGTGAAGACACACCAAACGCCAAGAAAAGCCGTGACGCCGCCAATATAGCTTTGAGAAATGATGAGGCCGCCATCGAGTGCGGCAAAAAGATGCTTCCATCTGCGGCGCATGAAGTGCGCGTTCAAATAGAACAGCGCGCTGCAAGCGAACAACAGAACGCCGTCCTCGATGCGCGGCGACTGCGAACTCTGGCGGAGCTCGATGATGCTTCCCGCTTCGTAGATGACCAGCAGGCCGGTAATGATTCCCGCAAGCAGGCCAAGGCGGCGGAAAAGAACCTCCGTTTGTACGATTCCGGCGATCAACAGCGTCTCGGCGGCAATCATCCAGAACATCGCAATGTTATTGCCGCTGAATTTGAAGGGCACCGCGGCGAAGATGAGCAAAGTGCCGATTACGGTGAGCAGGATGAATGCCGGGTGGCGCCGGCGTGTGGCTGGCAGTTGCCCGAAGAAGAACTCCAGCGCACCCAGCCCGAGCAGCACATAAAATGCCAGTTCCGGCCTCGTGGACTGGAATTTCATCACTGCGAGCAAGAGCATGGTATTGAGCAAGGCAGCGATGGTCGAAATCATCTCATCGTGCGGAGCCCGGATGCGGCGCGCCACATAGGAGATGCGGAAGATTGCCCAGTAGAAGATCAGGATGATGGCGCTCGGCCAGAACTGCGGAAACGAGTGACCCGCTACGCCATCGGGGAAGAGTTTGTAGAGCCAATAGAAATGATTGGCATAGCTGGCCAGGATGCCGAAGACTTCCAGCTCGAACCAACCCATGCGCAGGGCAATGGCGACGATGCCCGCGGCAAGTATCACGCCTGCAACCAAGGCGTACACGCTGTCCTGGCTGAGGGCGACCGTGGAGAAGGCCAGCAGGAAGGCGAGTCCGGTAACCAGCTGCGACTGGTAGCGCAAGGTGTGCGCCACCATGGCGATTGCCACCGCGAGCATGAGCACGCAGTTGAGCGTATTGGAAGCCATGATCGTCATGGCCGCAACATGATGCATGGCATAGGTGGTGAAGAAGAGCAGCGCCCAGCCTCCGCCGATTCCGGTACGCCCGATCAGCCGGTAGCGTTCTTTCCGTTCAAGCCATATTCCCCCTCCAAGCAGGGCGGCCGCGGCAGCGTAGATCATGGCGACTCTGGCCCCTGCTCCCATGGAGATCAGCGCCACTCTGCCAAGTAGCGCAAAGCCCAAGACGAGCAGAACGATGCCGACCTTGGCGAAAAGATTCATGCCCAGCACTTCTTCCAGCGGCAGTGTGGAATTAAGCCACTCGGCAAAGCTTTTGCGAGGGGGCGCGTCTTCAAACGAAGCAAAGCGAAAAGCGTCCGCTGGTGCCGGAACGTGCAGCGGTTGTTCTGCACTTGGAGGCTTTGGTGGCGGGGCGGAGTCGAGTCTCGGTGTCAGGATTGGACCCGTTTTTGTTTCTGCCTTGGTTGATAACACCGGACTCGGCGCTGGAGCAGGCGGAGCAACCACTCTGGAGGTGGGTTTGGCCAGATCCGCTTCCGGCTGCGAAGCTGCAATGCCCGGGGCACTCTGCTTCAGAAAGGCCTGCGGCCTGGAAGCAAGAACGGCTTGCGCATCAAGAGGTGGCCGCATGGCAGCTTCCGGCAGATGATCAGGCCTAGCTGCCTCGGCGGGTACCGGGGACTGCTCCAGAGCTCGTGCTGGCGGACGCGTCTCGACCGCAGGCGCCGATGGTGAAGCTGCGCTCTGCCCATCCACCCGCTGGCTGACTCGGGCAATCTCATGGCGCAGGTCGGTGATCTCCTTCCTCAGCTCAGAGATCTTGTCACGCTGCTCGCAAGCAAACTCATCCAAAAGCCTGCGCAATGTTCCGGTGCGAACCAGCGCAATGATAGCCATCGCCGAGATGCCCAAAAGCAATCCAACGGCCAACAGAGCAATAAACTCCATCCTTGTATCCCCTTCAGCGACAGAAAACCAACAACTGGTCGTAGAACGGGCGCGGCAACAACTCTTGCAATAATTTCCGCAAGAATACGCGAGAGCGGCGTTCTGACAGAAAGAGAGGTCAGACCATATTGTCAGTGACTCGGCAGTATAACCAATTCAAGCCGAGTCGCGCCATAATCGACAAACTCCGTAATCCATAATTATGACCGGCACGAATTTTATACTAAGCGTCTATGCTTTATCGGTTGAGGCAAAGTCCATGAAAAAACATCTTGAATGATTGTGATCTTCTTGCCGCTCTCGGGGCCTGAGAACGGCCTTGACGCAGTGACAGAGCCGCTGTATGCGAGTCGAAAATCCGCAGTTCTGGAGTCACCCATGCTCCCCCGGCCGGCCGAGTTCCGGGTAATCCTGATGTTTCTGACTGCGAGACCATCAGGCGCGGAATCGATTCTGGGAAACGCCGACGTCGCAGTGAGGATTCAAAGTTAGCACAAAATCGAGTCACTCATCCAGAATTCCAGGCAGAATAATCCCCCAGGTTTCTGAGTTTCGGACGTTACACCGCCATTCCGGTAGCAACCCTCAATTGTCGAGAACAGGACAAATTACTCGGCAAGTGCCTCGGCGATTTCGTAACAACCGAGAATCCTGTCTGTCGACAAGGGCGCTTCCGGATATCTTTTTCAGAGACAAAAGCAAAGCCCTCCTGCTTCTCCCTGTCAGCGCCGATTAAATATCCCCGTAGTGCCCAATTGCTCAATCCAGCGTCAATATAGCGGAGTATACTTCTGCAAATTGACGCCTGGCACCCCTGGTTGGGCGAAGATTTTTACGAGGGCATTCTCGCTTACGTGGCCTATGAACTGAAAACCAGGGCAAAACGGTAGCATTCATAGAACCCCACGGAGACCTCCCCAATGCTCCCCATTCCCGTCGAAGTTATTATCCCCGAGAATCAAGAATGCAGTCTGCCCCTGCCGGCCGTCGCGATCCTGAGCGTGCCTGAAAGGCAGCTCCGCCGCGACCGTAACTGCCGTTTTCTCAAAGTGTTCACGGCCAGACGCAAGCGAAGCGGGAGGTCGGCGGTACTGGCGGCCTTTTTGCTGGCCGCTTCGGGCGCATGGGCGCAGAACGGTGTCTTCAACACGCCGCAACTGATGGGTGCAATATCCAGCGCGCAGAACGTCACCGTCACGGCGCCGGTTATGGGCACCGTACACACTGTGGAGGTGCTGACGTTGGGAGCATCCGGCCTTGACTTCGCCGGCGTCCCCGGTTCGTCCACTTGTGCAAATGGTTTCCAGTTCACAATCGAAGTGACGACCTGCACGGAATCAGTGACCTTCAAGCCTACCGCTCCTGGCCTTCGCGTGGGCGCGGTAGTTCTTCTGGACACAGGCGGCAGTGTTCTGGCCACAGCCTATCTGTCGGGGATCGGATTGGGCGGACTGGGTGTGCTGGTTCCCGGCAACATCCTTCCCGTGGCTGGCGATGGTGCTTATAAGGATACGGTGGTAAATGGCATCCAAGCCGTGCAGGCGGAGTTGTACCTGCCCTCCGGCGTGACTGTGGACGGCGCCGGCAACCTGTATATCGCGGATACGCTCCATAATATGATTCGCATGGTCTGCGGCATCGCCAACACCGCCACCATCAGCGGCACCACTTGCACCGGCGCCGGCATCATCACGACCATCGCAGGCAAGAGCTCTGTAGGTTATGGAGGCGATACCGGGCCTGCCGCGGACGCGACCTTGAGCAGTCCATCCGGTGTGGCTCTGGATGGCGCCGGCAACCTGTACATTGCCGACACGGGAAACAATGCCGTGCGCATGATCATGGCGGCGACCGGCAACATCACCACGGTGGCCGGCAACGGCACGCCAGGCTATCGGCTAGCGGACGACGGCGGGCTTGCGACTCTAGCCGAACTCTATGCGCCCCAGAGTGTCACCCTCGACCGCGACGGAAACCTCTACATAGTAGACACGAGCAACCAGCGCATCCGGAGAGTCGATGCTATCTCAGGCTTCATCACCACCGTGGCCGGCAACGGCCTGCCAGGCTATCGGCCATCGGACGATGGCGCGCTTGCGACCAATGCCGAGCTCAACTTTCCCGATGCAGTCGCCTTCGACTCTCAGGGCAATTGGTACATTGCGGACTCGCTGAACAATCGCATACGCGAGGTGAACGCCATTACCCGCGACATTACCACCTTCGCCGGAAACGGGGTGGGAGGCTATCGGGCGGCGGACAATGGCGGACCGGCGATCACAGCGGAATTGGACGCGCCCTCCGGCGTCGCCGTCGATCCTGCCGGAAATGTCTATATCTCGGATACGCAGAATAATGCGATTCGAAAGGTAAGCTCGGCGGCCAGTTCGGCGCCCGGAATCATCTCGACCATCGCCATAAACAGCGTCGGCGAGTCTTTCTCGAACGGGGTCTTCACTCCAGTCAACGCCCATGGGCCCCTCGGAATCTTCCTGGATAGCAGCGCCGATCTCTTTTTTGCCGACGCGTTGAACATGATGGTTCGGGAGATACAAAGCAAATTTGTCGCTCTCGATTTCACGGCTACGCCGATCCGCGAGGGGAATGAATCCGCGCCGCTGAGTCAGACGGTTGAAAATGATGGCAACGCCGCTCTTAATCTGACCACTCCCGACATCTTTGTCGACACCAATGACCCGACTGGCTTTGTAAATGCCGCCCTGGCTACGCCTCCCACCACCTGCCCCTCCAGCAATCCGTTCCTGGCCGCGGTGGATAACGAATGCGTCATCGGCGCGGTCTTCGCGCCCTCTGCTTCCTTGACGTTTGGAGTCGGTGTTTCCTCCGAGCCGCTGGACGCCAATATCTACATTGGAGCATTGGGCGACACGGTCAACCCGCCGCTGGACATCGAATTGGTCGGGATTGCGACCTCGGCGAATTCGACCACGGTGACGTTGACTTCCAGCCTTAACCCATCCGATTTTGGGCAGAGTGTTACCTTCACGGCGACGGTGACCACGGGCACCGGTGCTCTCGACACCAGCAGCACGGTCACTTTCTTCGACGGCGCGACGCAGCTTGGGGTGGTCGACATTAACACCTCCGGGGTAGCCACTTTTTCGATATCCATGCTCACAGTGGGATTGCATCCCATCACGGCCACTTACAGCGGCGACAGCCAGCACTTCGGCAGCACCGGAAAGCTGACTCCCAAACCTAACCAAGAGGTGGACGAAGCCACGGCCACCGTACTGCAGTCCAGCGGCAGCCCATCCTTGCTGGGCGCAAGCGTGACCTTTACCGCGACGGTGACGACTCCCGCTGGTGGAGGCGTTCCCTTGGACGGCACGGTGACCTTCACCAGCGGCACGACAACCCTGTGCTCCAACGTCACGCTCACCTTAATCGCGGGGACTTATTCAGCGGCCTGTTCCACTGCGGTGCTGGCTCAGGGCGCGGATACGATCACCGCAACCTATAGCGGAGACGCAGCCAAATATATTCTGGGCAGCTCGGCCACTTTGCCCCAGGATGTGCTGGCCTCCTCGACACCCACGCTGGTCCTAAACCCCAACCCGTCGTTCTATGGAAACACCGTCATCTTTACGATTGCGGTTCCGACTATCGGAAGCGTTTCCGCCACCGGGCAAGTCAACATTCTTGAGACGATCGGAGCAGGGCCGGCAACCCAGATCGGAACGGTGCCCCTGGTGGCGGGCAATTCGGGCGTAATCAACTTCCCAACTTCTTCGCTGCCCGTAAGCACGATCGCGCTGCCGGATAAAATTATGGCCTCCTACGTTGGTGATTCCAACTACGCGCCGCTCTCTTCCAACACGGTCAACCAGGTGGTGAATAAGGCGACGACATCAACGGCCGTGAGCTCGCTACCCAATCCGGGGATTGCCGGCGGGGCGGAGGCCATCACCGCTACCGTAACGGTCACACAGGGTGTTTCCACGCTGACCGGCAATGTGGTCTTTACGGCGGATGGAACCATCAGCCTGGGAACAGTTGATCTGAACGGCGCGGACACGGCCACCATCAACCCGACGCTGACGCTGGGTTCGCACACCATTACGGCGAACTATGTGGGAGATGCGGACGATGCCACCAGTACTGGAAGTCTTTCGCTGTCGGTTGTGCAGGCGGCAACTACGACCACCCTCACCTCATCCGGGAATCCCTCGCTGGTCTTTGCCCCGGTGACCTTTACCGCCGTAGTGGCGAGCATCGGCGGCGGAACGCCGAGCGGCAGCGTCACATTTACAGAGACACCAAGCGGCGGCACAGCCACTCCCTTGACATGCACGAACGCCAACGCAGGTACGCTCGTAGCGGGCGTGGCCACCTGCACCAACTCGTCGCTGTCGGCGGGCACGTACTCCATTACGGCAACCTACACCGGGGACACGAACGACCTGGGGAGCACATCCAGCATACTCAGCCAGGTAGTGGGGAAGATTCCCACCCTCACCGGCTTGGGCTCCGCGACCATAGGCACAGGTGCGAATCAGCAGTTGATCCTGGTGGCGACGGTTGTGAACGACACCTCATCCGCAGGCACGTTGCCCACACCCACAGGCACAGTCACCTTCTATTTGAACTCCATCACCGGGACACAGTTGGGAGTTATCACGTTGGATTCGACCGGCGTGGCGATTCTGCCCCCGGAGAATCTCACTGCGAGCACATACAGCATCATCGCGGTCTACAGTGGGGATACGTCCCATCTCCCCTCCACTTCACTCCTTACGACCGTGAACAATACCACGGCCTTCACTCTAACCGTATCTCCGCCCAGCGTGTCTGTCGCGACGACGCAGAGCGTCACGGTTACTGTGACGCTCACCTCGCTCGACGGCTTTACCGACAGTATCGGGCTGGGCTGCGCATCGCTTCCGCCGGGCGTCAACTGCCACTTCTCCACACCCACCATCACCCTGCCGGCAAATGGCACAGTGAACGTGTCGTTGACCATCGACACCAACAATCCGTTGGGCGGAGGCTCGTCGGCCATGAACGCACGCCCAGCGAGCAGGGGCGTTTCACTGGCTGGGCTGTTCCTGCCGCTGGGCGTCTTCTTCGGCTTCGTCTTCTGGCGCTTCAGAAGGCGATACGCGCTGGCGATGACCACCGGGCTGGTTCTGCTTCTGGGGGTCGCAGCCATGCTCGTGTCCAGTTGCGGCGGCTTCTCGCAGTCGAGCGCCGCGCCGGGCTCGTATGTGATCCAGGTAACCGGCGTCGCTTCCAGCAGTGACATCTTGCGCTACCAAAACGAGAATTTGACCATTACTAAGTAGCGTGCACCCGCAAAGCAGGCATCAGGAGAGACATGAAGAGCTTCCATCATTTTGTTCCATCGCGGCGCGGTTTTCACTGGATGCCGACCTCTCGCGCTGCGGCTTTCCCGATCGTGCTTTTGGCGGCTTGCCTGGGGCTTACACATGCGGCGTATGCCCAGGCGGTGCCGGCAGGCGAACGCGGCGGGCTGTCACTGTCGGCGGGGGGCACGGCTTCGGGATATTCCCTGGGCTATGGCGATCAGAAGCTCCTGGGGATGTCGGCCTTTGTGGACGTTGACGGCAGGCAGCACCTGGGGGTCGAAGGCGAAGCGCGCTGGCTGAGCTTTTACCAAACCAACCAGGAGCACGCATCAACCTTTATGATCGGACCCCGCTACTCCTTGTATTTCGGGAGATTTCAACCCTATGCCAAGGGACTTGTTGGGGTTGGACACTTCACCTATCCATACCTCTTTGGCCACGACGACGGCCTGGTGGTTGCGCCGGGGGGCGGAGTCGATTTCCGCCTCACGCGCAGAATTCGTCTCCGGGCTGTGGACTTCGAATACCAGCTCTGGCCACAGTTCCACTATGGCCTGATGTCCTCTTACGGCGTGAGTACGGGCATACGGATAAAAATCTTCTGATTGGATTTCCAACCGTCCAGCATGAATCCGCTTGTTAGGGCGTGTTCACACTAAACCATCATTTTATGGTAAAATGGTTATAGATGGAAATCACGGCTGAGCAATACGAAAAGATCAAAGATAGTCTGCCGATTCAGCGCGGCAATGTGTGTCTGAGCAACCTGCAAGTGCTCAACGCTCTTCTGTTCATGGCTGAACATGGCTGCAAGTGGCGCGGACTTCCCAAACGATTCGGCAACTGGCACACCGTCTATGTGCGCATGAATCGCTGGGCCAAGAGTGGCGTCTTGAATAACGTCTTCGAGAAGTTGCAACTAGAGCAGATTGTGCGCATCAAGATTGAGGCCTTCAGTTTGGACTCAACTTCGGTGAAGGTGCATCCGGATGGCACTGGCGCGTTAAAAAAAACGGACCGCAAGCCATTGGCAAGTCCCGCGGCGGATGGAACACCAAGATTCATCTGGTTGCCGCGGATGCTCGAACGGCCATAGCCTTTTCGTTGTCTCCGGGCAATGATCATGATGCTCCGACCGGGCGCGCTCTGCTGGAAGAGTTGGGGCCGATGCCCAAAGGCCTGCCGAGGCTGATGAATCGCGCTTATGAGGGCGATGAAACCAGACAACTGGTGCTTGATCTGGGCATGATTCCAGTAGTTCCTCCCAAGTCCAACCGCATCACCCCGTGGGAATACGACCGTGTCCTGTACAAAAAGCGTAATGAAGTCGAGCGGCTGTTTCGTCAACTCAAAGGCTTCCGGAGAATCTTTTCCAGATTCAAAAAGCTCGATGTGGTCTTCCTCGCCTTCCTTCACTTTGCACTGATCGTCGAAGCATTGAGGCTGTTAGTGTGAACACGCCCTAATTGCCTACGGAAGAAAGGTTAAATTAATGTTGGGAAACGACTTTGTCGCCACGAGATCGCCGAGTCACTTGTTGAGAAAGTCTAATCAGCGGTCTTAACCTACAACGCGATCGTCATGTAGGCACAGAATTAAACCCATAAACGGCGCTACTGCGAGGTCTAAATCTTGAGTTCGACCTGTATGGAATGGACCAGTGATCCACTGGTCGCCTCAATAGAGACAATGTACCTTGATGCGGAGGTCACCACGCGCGCGCTACCGCAGCCCGTAACGGAGACGAGAGCCACAGCCAACACAAGCGCCCTCCAGATGCCCATCCACCGCGACCTGCGAATAAGCCAGAAGCACGGTAAAAGCAGGAGAGCCGCTACGGATATGCTCGAGGACGGCTGAAGCGTCAGTGTAGTGCTGCCACTTCCGGAAACTGACGGTGGAGAAAAGATGCACGAGTACCCCGCAGGCAGACCGGAGACGCAGCGTAGCGATACTGTACCGTTCCAACTACCTACCGAGCCGATGCTTATGGGAACAGCAAATGCAGAACCGCTGGAATCGGCGGCGAATTGGGATTGCGTTGTCTGCAGGGTAAAGTCCGGTACTGCAAGATAGGCGGTGGTTTTAAGCTCCGGAGACGCGCTCGGAGCGGCTAGCCCGCTGCCAGTATAGCTTGCAACCACCGTATGGGTTCCCGCGCCAGTCAGGTTGAGAGGAATCGCAGCATGGCCGTCCGCCGTAAGCGCCGCGGTCGCAGCCAATTGTCCATCCAGCAACAAGGAGATGCTGCCCACCTGCACAGGTACGCTTGTGACCTGGACCGTTGCCAGGCTTCCGCCCAGGCCGTTTAAGGGAGTGATAGATACGATCTGGGTTCTGGTCGATGCCAGCGTAGAACTGGCTGCATTAACGGTGATCCCAGCTGCCGGAGCTACGCTTCCCGCATAGGCGCCATTCGCCGCATATTGGATTGTCAAGGAGTGTTTTCCAACGGCCAGCGAGGCAGTGCTGAAGGCCGCCGTACCGGTGGAATCCAGCGTAAGCGTGCCTAACGCTGTATTTCCATCGAAGAAGGTGATGCCTCCGATGGGTAAGCCGCTTGCGCTGGAGATATTTGCAGTAAGTGTAAGCACTGCGCCAGCTATCACGCTAAAGGTAGAGGAGGTGAGCGTGGCTATTGTCGCGATGGCTGAAACGGTGACCGGCATAGCTGGCGAGACGCTAGGCAGGAAGACGCTGGAATTGAACGGCGTGTAGCCGAGATACTGCGCAGTCAGGCTATGACTGCCGATGCTTAACAGGTTTGTGCTAAAGGTGGCCACGCCACTGGCAATCTCTCCCTGCCCCAGTAACGAACTGCCGTCGTAGAAGGCAACATAGCCGTGAGTAACAGCCTGAGGCGCGGTAACAGACGCGGTAAGAGTAAGAACGCTGCTCGCCTGAATACTTGTGATTACGCTGCCGCCGGCCGAGATGGTAAGCGTGGACTGCGTGGAATAGGCTGGAAGTAGAACATTTTCGGCAGTCACAAGATCGGAGGAAGCGTAGTAGGAATCGCCGGAATAGTGGGCCGTTATCTCAACAATGCCTGATGGGAGCAATTCGGTCAGGGAGCCGGGAACCTGAATGGCCGCCGTGCCCTGGTAGAGCGACGCCGAACCAAGTGCGATGCCTAGCGCCGAGAAAGCGATCATCCCGGTTGGCAGTCGTGAGCCGGCCATCGAAGGTCCCACAACGGCCGTCAAAGTAAACGCCTGGTTGTAATTGACAGTTGCAGGATTCGCGGACAACGAGCCGTTTGAAATGCCAGATCCATTGCCTCCGGCCTCCGCTTCATTCATCAGCACGGTGAAGCCAAGGGTGGTGATATTTGGGCTGACTGTGGGATTCGAGCGCAGGGCAAGCAGATCGCTCAGGCCATCGCCGTTGAAGTCGGCCGCAACCAAACCTGTCATGCTGCCCGCGGTATAAAACTCCTCATTGGAGAACTGGCGTCCGCCAAGATTACGCAGGACACTCACCAGATCGGGGTTGCCCAGCGCTATGCCGCGACGTCCGCTGGAATCGAGTTTGGCCAGCGTCATAAAACCAAATCCGTGGGAGAGCGGAATGACTTGCGTGGCAGCGAATCCTCCCTTGCCATCGCCATATTCGATCACCAATGCCGCACCACCATTGGCTAGAAACACCAAATCGGCGTTGCCGTCGCCATCGATGTCGGCGATGGCACCAACGCCGATCGCACTATCTTGACCGCCTGCTCCTATCGGAGTCCATGTGGATCCTTTGAGGCTGAGGCTTGTGCCCGTGCGAAAACTCCCGTCACCGTTCCCCAGCCAGATTACCAACGCCGACTGATTCGGATCGTAGACTGCCGCGTCCGGAAATCCATCTCCGTTCAGGTCGCCCACGGCGAGCAACGCTGGAAAGGTGTAACCCTCGTCTGGGGTATAGATCGGAAATTTGGTGGTCACCGTGGTAAAGGTTCGCTGCGCGCTTCCTAATTGCGCAATCAGAGAGAAGTAGTAAGAGCCAGTGATGGGTTGCTGCCCTGATATGCTCAACAGATCGCTCTTGCCATCACTGTTTAAGTCGGCGACCAGCCCGTTGGACCCGGGCCACGTGCTTCCCTGTGCAACCGGCGTAAACGTGCCATCGCCATTTCCATAGAGTATTTGCTCGCTGAACATAATATCCTGATGGCCGTCGCCGTCGAAGTCGCCTACTGCGTTACCGAGGTATTCCCCGTTCGCGGTCACGGTAGTGCTCGACTTGAAAGGCGATTGAAAAATCCCGCTCTTTGAGCCCAGATAGGTACGCATATATCCGTCTGAGCCCAGGGCGGCCACGTCGGCAATGCCATCGCCGTTGAAATCGCCGGCAAAGAGGTACGTCGATCCTGTCGCCGTCGGGGTAATGGTGCTGTCGGGAAACGCGCCGGTGCAATTGCCAAAGAAGAGCTGAATCCCGCCGGAAACGCCAACTGCGAAATCCTGCGCGCCGTCCTCATTGAAGTCGGCGATGGCTAACTGGGTTATGAAGGGGCCAGAGGTGCGCTTCTGTAATACACCGTAGGTGAGCTTTCCCGTTGCCACGAAGGTATCGAACCCTTCCTGGCTGGTTGTCAGGATGTCGGGGATTCCGTTACCGGTCAAATCCGCTAAGTTGATGCCGGTATAAAAAGCGCCGCCGGTCTCGATGCCGGTGGCGATTGTCTGGGGAGCATTAAAGCTGCCGTTGGAGTTGCCGGTTATTACCTGCACGTCTCCCAACCCATCCACACCCACCACATCGACATTGCCGTCGCCATTCATGTCGGCCACAGCTCGAGCATAAAAGGTTACCGCGAGGCTGGCGGGATAAGTCTGCGTATAAGTAAAACTGCCCTTGCCGTCTCCAAGCCAGACAGCGGCGCCGTAACTACCAGAAATGTTGAAGGCAATCAGATCGGCGTTGCCATCATGGTTCACATCGGAGGTATAGATCGCATAGGGTTGATAGGAATCGTTGAGCGTGTTTCCCGCGGTAAAGCCTCCCTTGCCATCACCAAGATAGATGCGGATCTGCCCATCGAAATAATCAGGCGCGGCAATATCCAGGTTCCCGTCTCCGTTGAAATCGGCAACTGCGATTGGGTAAGGCACGTACGTTGCAATCCCCGCATTGTTTGAGGCGGGAACAATGGAAACGATTGGGGAACCGAATGTACCGTCGCCATTTCCGGGAAGCACGAGAAAGCCCCACCCGGACGGGAAGTTACCAGACATCAAAATGTCCGGATAGCCGTCTTTGTTGAAGTCCGCTACGGTGAGCCTACACGTTGTTAACTCGTAGGTGCATGCGCCGGACGGAAGTTGAACATCCGTTCCCTCTGTAAATCCGCCTTTTCCGTTGCCCAGCAAGATGTGCAACGTCGACGATTTTCCGGTTGTTACATAGGCAAGATCCTGATGTCCAGCGCCGTTCCAGTCGCCGGCTACCACGCCTGCCGGGTCGGACGCGGTGATAAGCAGAAGCGGGTTTTGAAATTGCTGGGCATGGACCGAATGCGGAGCCAGGATCGCAATCCACGCGCAGGCTGCTGCCAATCGCGTCCACACTACCGATAGCACACGATGACTCACCCTGGGCCGCATCGAATCCAATCCATTGTGATGCAACTCACCTGTCGATACGCCCGGTAGCATTCCGCGCCTCAGCATTCCGCGCCTCCAGGATAATTTGATTGAATAAATAAAATCTCCAGTGCAATACTATACCGATGCATCCCAAAGACCATTTATTTTTTTGCAGGAGTCGTGTGATTGGGCGTTGTATTCCTCGCATGATGACGACGCTTACTGCGGTGCTTGGTGTGGTTCTTTGCATTGAATTGGCTGGTTGCGGTGGAGGCAATGGCAGTGCGGGCACAGGCGGCGGGAATCCTCCTCCAGCCAGCTTTTCTTTGAGCCTCTCCACCAGCACGCTGACTCTTACCGCCAGTGGTCAGAGCTTGACCGTCACTCTGATTCCCCTCAACGGCTTTAGCTCTACAGCCACCTGCAGTCTGAGCGGCCTTCCAAGCGGTGTTAACGTAAGCCCGGTCAGCTTCTCCGTGAGCAGCGGAAGCCCGCAGCAACTTCAACTGACCGAGAATAATATCGCTACCGCCGGCACATCGACCGTGACGGTAGGTTGTGTGAGCGGCAACCTTTCCGCGCAGGCGCAGTTTACACTCACAGTTCAAATTCCAGTCACCCCCGCGCTCAGCCTGACGGCAGTGCCCGCCAGCTTTACCATCTATCCAGGCAGTACGCAGATCGTTGAACTGGGCATCAACGGCGTGGGCGGTGTCACTGGCACGGTCAGTGGAACCGTCACTGGGCTGCCTTCTGGGGTGACGGTGGCGCAACCCACTTTCACGGGTACAGTCAACAGTGACGTGATTTTTAATTTCTCCGCCGCGTCAACGGCAACCACCTCCGGCTCAGCCACCATCACGGTGACAAACGGAACACTTTCCGCAACGGCCAATATTCCCATCACGGTCGATTACACCCCGGACTTCACGTTCTCATCAGGCATTTATACAGGCCTCGGCGTCTACCAAAGTTCGATCGCGACCTTTACCGCTTCGGTGACGGACCTTAACGGATTTAACCAGCCAATCGCAGTCTCCTTCGCCGGGATACCGGCTGGAGTAACTTTTTCGCCATCGAGCTTCACGCTCCAGTCCGGTGCTTCGCAAACCGTTCAGGTAAGCGCCACATTTTCGGCGGCCGCAAATTCATACCCGACCATTACGATGACCGGAACGGGCGGAGGCTTGACCCACCAGACTCAATTCAATCTCGACATTCTAGCCGCTGAACTATCCGTCAGCGTTCAGCCCAACCCATTGAAGGTTCCCGCTGGATCGACGAGCTCGTTTGAAGTGCAAGTGTACGGCACGCCCAACGGAACCGGAACGATCAGCGTTCAGCTAGGGACACCACCAGCGGGAGTAACGCTCTCGCCGGCCAGCTTCACCGTGCCCGGCAACGGCGGTACGGAGAATGTTTTTGTGGAGGCCACCAGCGCCGCTTCCGGTGGCACGCTGACGGCAACGGCTACCTACGGCCCCTATACCCAGAGTTCTTCTACGTCGCTAACCATCGGCGCGGCAGAAAATATAACGCCGGTGGCGCTCAGTACCGCGGATCAGCTGGTGCGCACCGATGCACTCACGCCCTACACGAGTTTTCCGGAGCCCAACTATCTCGTCTATCACGCGGCCACCAACCGCTTTTTCTCCACGGACGCCTATCTGAACCAGTTGAATGTGGTAGACGCTGCGACCCGTGCTTTGAAAACCACGCTGACGATTCCCGGCGCCTTCGGTTTGGACCAGGCAGCCGACGGCAGTGTCCTCTATGTTGGCACCATGTTGGGCGATCTCTATGTAGTCGATCCGATTAACCTCACAATCTTGAAACGTTACCCATCGAGTACCATTAGCCCCTACGGCTTTGAAGCCAACGCCGTTTATGCTTTGGCTAGTGGCAAACTGCTCCTGGAGAAGTACTTCCTCGTCACTGGTTATTCATGGGTCGACGGGAACGGTCCGCTGGCGTTATGGGATCCTGCCACCAATGCCATCACGTTTTTTGAGAGCCCGCAATACTCAAGCGGCACAATTACCGTCGAGCCTGCCTGCAGTCGTTCGAGAACGTGATTCTCACCAACAATCGCACCCGTGTGCTGCTTGTGCCTGTGCTCACATCCGAGGGCAGTTCGTACCTGTGTTCGTTCGATCCGGTGGCCGACACTTGGAACTGGTCTCTCGATATCACTGGCGGCACTAATAGCGCACTTGAAACCTTCGCTGTCAGCCCCGACGGTAACACCCTGGCGGCCTTTGACGGCTACGATATCTACAACCTCGATCCCGCTACGCTCACCGTGAAGAATTCTTTCGCCGTTCCAACGTCACAGACACTGCTCAACTACCCCGTCATGTTTTTGAGTCAGGACTTGAGCCAGGTCTTTATCACCGATGCGAGCGGAGCCGATGTTTTGGATGTCTACAGCCTTACCAGCGGCAAACAGACCGGCTGGATTTCGGAACTAAACCTCGCCTCGCAGGGCAGCTATTCACCCATCCCGCCGTTTTATCAGGCAATGAGCTCCAGCGGATTGGCTGCGGGCGTAATAGAAGGAGGCGGCATCGGACTGCTGGATACAGCGGCAGTTCACTCGCTGCCCATCGGTTCCCGGTTCAGCCAGACCCAGTTGGATGTTCCGTATGGCCCGGTTGGCGGAGGCACGGCGACTAGCTGGCTGCCCGACGAATTCGGTGTCCCCGCGCCACCATTGGGCAGCGTCTATTTCGGCGTCAATGCCGCCACTAACCTGAATAATAGTGGCTTCGAAGGGATGCTGGAAGCCACCTCCCCGGCTGGCGTCCCAGGTCCGGTGGATGTGCGCACATTCACGACCGATGGCGGGGCGCAGTTCCTGCCCTTCGGCTTTTCTTATGGGCCCTGGATTCTTGAGGCTGCCACCAGCTATGCGACCGCCGAAGGAGGAGGCCCCGGCAGCCTGTACGGATTCGGCTTCGGGCCGCAGGCGTATAACGGGTCGCAAAGCGCGTATATTGCGCCGCCTTCCGATCTTCAGGTAACGGTTGGCGGCGCCTCTGCCACCGTTGACGGTTACAATCCCAACCCTTTCATCGGCTCATATATTAATTCCCCACCACTGCCCACCAATACCCTGCTCTATACAGTTCCCCCAGGCACCGCCGGTACTACCGCCTCCATCACCGTCAGCAACTCCAGCGGCTCAACGACCGCCTCCACCAGGATCACCTACCTGCCGGCACTCCAGCAATATCCGGTAACGGGCGAACTGGCCGACGGTGTCTATGATCCCAGGCGCAACGTGTACTATTTCACCGATGCGAATCAGGTACGCGTCTTTTCTCTCGCCCAGGGAGCATGGGAGGCTTCAATTCCGATCCCCGCACCAAAAGGCGCCTACGGTCCACAGCGGCTGTTCGGCATTGCGCTCTCTTCGGATGGCTCCAAGCTGGCCATCGGCGACCCGGGCGCGATCGCGATCTATATAGTCAATCCCGATCAGCCCTCGTCCGTCCAGAGCTTCCCTTACGCGTCGCAGTTCCCCAATTACCCACAATCGCAGCTTCCTGCTGGTATCTCCGTGACCAACAGCGGCATCGTATACATGGCTACTTTCAATACCGATGGAGATGGTGGAGGTATTGACATGCTCAATACCTCTACCGGATTGGTCAGCGGCACACCCGCGGGCGGAACTACGCTCGGCGATAATCAAGTGCGGATCGCTCTCTCCTCCGATCAGTCCCGCCTCTACTTCAGCGTTGAGGGAAGCGTCGGTTACTTTGACACGAACGCAGGCCAAGCGACCTATGCGCCATCGAACAATGAAGATATCGGACAGGGGAGCGACGAACTGGTTCTCTGCGCTAACCAAACCAGCCTCTTTGCCAACGGCCTGATACTCGATAGCAACTTGAATAACCTCGGTCTGCAAACATTGGATAATGCCGAATCCTTCGATGCGAATTACGTCTATGGCGCAGCCCTTTCGACTGACGGAAGTCTGCTCTTCCAGCCCGGAGTCCAGTTCATCGATGTCTTCGATGGTCGTACGGGCTCCTTCCGTGCCCGCGTCTCGCTGCCGGTTCAGCTCTCGACAAACTTCCGTGCTCTCGTCTCGGACAACCAGGATAGCCGCCTCGTTGCAATCACTGGAGCCACTGGCAACGGCATCGCCGTGGTCGATCTCAATTCTTTATCTGAGCCAGAACCGTTGCCCTACGTTTCTGCACAAGCCAGCCCTCTCGTTTCGCGTGCTCATCCGTCCGCTGCGTCCGTGGCCGCACGCGGCAGCACGCAGATGGTGCCGAGCTTCCCGCACGCACCCAGGATCTCTCATCGCCGCAGTACACTGCTCGATTCATTTGTGCGCAGGCACCCAGCCGCGACAGATGAACGATCTGCAAGTCAATAATTTTCGCGTTCGGATGCCTTTTCGCATGGCGTCGTCAGACCACCTGCGTGAAAGAAGGGGATTGGATTTTTGCAAGTGTCAAGACGAAGGGAGCCACACCACGGGCCAGTAGTCTATGGGTGATTCTTGGGTGAGATGAAGTGAAACTCGGAGCGGGGCTATATTGCTATACAATTGATTATAAATGAGTTAAATATGGTAGGCACGACTGGATTCGAACCAGCGACCTCTTCCGTGTCAAGGAAGCGCTCTAACCAACTGAGCTACGCGCCTGCAATGCAACTTCAGGTAGTCTATCAGGAACCGGGCGGCAGGAAAAGTTGGGCAGGCAGCACCCTTCATGCTGTACCATCGTTTTTTGTTGTCTTGTAACCCTTATGCCAGATGCCGCTAACGAAAGATTGCACCGATTCCGCACCGCTCCCAACCTGCTCACGCTGTCGCGCATCTGCCTGGCGCCGCTTCTGGTGGCTTCCATCCTGGACAACCACTATGCGCTTGGTTTTGGCCTCTTCGTGGTCGCTGGACTCACCGACTTGCTGGACGGCTTGCTGGCTCGCCTCCTGAAGCAGTACACCATGCTGGGCCAGTACCTTGACCCGGTGGCCGACAAGCTACTGCTCAGTACGCTCTTCCTGGTGCTCACCTATAAGGATCTGATTCCGGGGACGGTGACGGCGATGGTGATTGGCAGGGATGTGGGCATCCTGGTGGTGGCGGCTATTTTGTTTGCGGCCACGGGCAGACGGGAGTTTCGTCCCAGCATCTTCGGCAAAGGCAGCACCCTGGCGCAGATCGCCGCGGTCGCTGCCGTGCTGGTGCATCAGCTCACCCCGGTTCATTGGGTAGTGATTTTCGAGCAAGGGGCGTTCTGGGTCACCATGGCGCTTGCCATCGTCTCAGGGCTGCATTACTCATGGATCGCGGCCAGGCGCGTGGGCGGCAACGGCCACAGCGGCAACGGCCACAGCGGCAAGTAAGCAGGCCAGGCCCCTACGCCTTTTCTGTTGGCGCAGATCATCTCCCGCTCCCGGTGAACCGGCGTCGGCGCGGTGCTTCAGGAGTCTTCCAGGCTGGGTCCTGGTTCGGCGGTCTCTTCAATCTCCATGTCGCGAAACTCTTCGGAGTCAAAGACCTCGCCACAATCCAGGCACTCGACAAACTCACTGTCATCGTGCCGGGAAACGACGCGTACCCTGGGGTGTTTGCAGATGGTTGCCATCGGTCGTTGTATCGGTGGGAAAAAGTACTCTTCCCGCCAAATTCTATCGGCATTTTCCCACATTTGAAAACTGATTTTGTCAATTATTTTGCTCCGCCGACGATTTTTTCCGCCTGACGGGCCCAGGTTCTACTTCAGATTGTGCTTGATCTCCTCTGCCAAATAGTGCCCGGTAACCCTGGACTTATTGCCCCAATTGCCGCCATTGGTAGGCATCTCCTGGGTAGTGAACTGCTGTATCAGCTTATGGTCGCCGCGGATCAACAGCGTGACCTCGACTTGAACTTGGCCGCACCAGCCGCCCTGAAGTGACATTAGTCACGCCTTAGCAATGGCAATTTTAGCGGGGGGCTTGTAATTCCGACAGAAATGGTCGTATACTGAATACGGACCGAAGAAGTCGGATATTCCATGCTCAAGTTGACCAAAAAAGCGGACTACGGGCTGATGGCGCTCAAGTACCTCGCTGAGCACCCGGAAACCGCTGCGCTGAGTACTAAGGATGTGGCTGATGCCTACGGGATTCCGGCACAATTGCTGGCCAAGATCCTGCAGCAGTTGACCAAATCCGGGCTGTTGCGCTCGACCGCCGGCATGAACGGCGGCTATACGCTGGCCCGGGAAGCGCGCTCCATTTCGGCCTATGAGGTCATCTTGTCCATCGACGGGCCGTTTTTCATCACCTCCTGCACCAAGGGCAAGACCGGCTGTGAACTGGGATTGAGCTGCACCATCAAGGAGCCCCTGGCGCGGGTGAACGAGACCATTGCCGGAGTTCTGAAAAGCATCAGCATTCAGGATTTAACCGAGCACGAACAACCTGCGGCGCAAGGACGCCAGGATCGAGTCCGCGAGGCGCAGGCGTTGGTTGCATTGACGCTGTAATGGATTCTTGTTTTGTCGATCGTTTGAAAGGGTACGGTTTTACAAGTTGTCGAGTAACATTCGGAGTCGCACGAAGCGTCAGGGCACGACTTTAGTCGTGCCGTAAGAGAAACAAAAAATGCCGGGCTTTAGCCCCTGAGGGAAGTTTTTTTCGAACAACCCGCATTCGCTCGGAAGAGCAATTGATGAGGATGGAGACCACAATGGATACACGAAATACATTTGCCAGCCAGGTAGAAGCGCCAGCGGGCGTACACCTGCCGATTTATATGGATAATCACGCCACCACCCCCGTGGACCCGCGCGTTCTGGAAGCGATGATGTCCTACTTCACCACGAAGTTTGGCAATTCGGCCAGCCGCAACCACTCCTTTGGATGGGAGGCGGAAGCTGCCGTCGAGACAGCACGCGAGCAGATTGCGCGGCTGATCGGTGCCACTGCCAAAGAGATCATCTTCACCAGCGGCGCCACCGAGAGCAACAATCTCGCTATCAAGGGCATCGCCGAGATATATCGCGAGCGCGGCAACCACATCATCACCCAGGTCACCGAGCACAAGGCTATGCTGGATACCTGCAAGCGGCTGGAGAAGAGCGGCTGTCGCATCACGTATCTTCCGGTCAAGGCCGACGGGCTGATCGACATGGATGACCTGCGGCGGGCCATCGACGACAAAACGATTCTGGTCACCATCATGGCGGCCAACAACGAAATCGGCGTCCTCCAGCCCATCGCCGAAATCGGCAAACTCTGTCATGAGAAGGGCGTGCTCTTCCACACCGACGCGGTGCAGGCGGTGGGCAAGGTTCCTATCGACGTGATCGCCGACAACATCGACGTGCTCTCGCTATCCGGTCACAAAATTTACGGCCCCAAGGGCGTGGGCGCGCTCTACGTGCGGCGGCGCAATCCGCGCGTGCAGATCGCCGCGCAGATTGACGGCGGCGGACACGAGCGCGGCATGAGATCCGGCACGCTGAACGTCCCCGGCATCGTGGGCCTGGGCAAGGCTTGCGAGATTGCGCAGCAAGAGATGGCCTCTGAAGCGAAGTTTTTATCCGGCCTGCGCAACCGGCTCAAGGATAAGCTCGAAGCGAACCTCGACTACGTTCACGTAAACGGCTCGATGGAACATCGTCTACCCGGCAATCTGAACATGAGTTTTGTCTACGTCGAGGGTGAGTCGCTGCTGATGGGCATCAACGACATTGCGGTTTCCAGCGGCTCGGCCTGCACCTCAGCCACGCTGGAGCCATCGTATGTTTTGAAGGCGCTGGGGCTGGGCGACGATGTGGCGCACAGTTCGATTCGTTTTGGGTTGGGACGCTTCAACACGCAGGCCGAAGTGGATTACGTGGCCGACAAGGTCATCGACGTAGTGAAGCATCTGCGCAAACTTTCTCCGCTCTACGAAATGGTGCAGGAAGGCATCGACCTGACCAAGATTCAATGGGCGGCGCATTGATAAGAACAGCTTTTAGCTCTTAGCTTCTAGCTTTTAGCTTGTGCGTCGATTCGGTCGGCAATCGATTGCAAGCTCATGGCGGCGACAGCTAAAAGCTAAGAGCTAACAGCTAACAGCTAAAAACCGCGGCTTCCCCCCGCAAAAGGAGCAAGCAAATGGCATACAGTGACAAGGTAATCGACCACTACAACAATCCGCGTAACGTTGGCCAACTCGACAAGAGCTCGACGGAGGTCGGCACCGGTCTGGTGGGCGCGCCGGAGTGCGGCGACGTGATGCGGCTGCAAATCCGCGTAAACCCCGAAACCCAGGTTATCGAGGAGGCCAAGTTCAAAACCTTTGGCTGCGGCTCGGCGATTGCCAGCTCGTCTCTGGCTACGGAATGGATCAAAGGCCGCACCGTGGACGACGCGCTCGGCATCAAGAACACCGACATTGTGAAGGAGTTGTCTTTGCCTCCGGTGAAGATTCACTGCTCGGTGCTGGCCGAGGATGCGATTCGCGCGGCCATTGGCGACTGGAAAAAGAAGAACGGCAATGCGCAACCGGCCGAGGCCGCTGCTGTTGCAGTGGCGCAGTAAACGAAGAGGCCATTATGTCGAAGATGGTGACGATCGAAACACCGCATGCGCAGGAAGCAATCGCGGCGCAGCCGCAGGCACCTGCCGTGCGGCAGACGCTGCCTTTGGTGGCAACTGAAGTTCCGCAGCAAGGCTTGCAAGTTACCGAGAAAGCCATCAAGCACATCCGCATTGCCATGGCCAAGGAAGGCATCTCCCCCACAGAAGGCGGATTGCGCCTGGGCGTGATGGGCGGCGGCTGCTCTGGGCTTTCCTACTCCATCAAGTTCGACACCAAGCCCCGCGAGCGCGACCGCATCTTTGAATTTGACGGCGTGAGGGTCTTCGTCGACCCAAAATCGTTTTTGTATCTGCACGGCATGACGCTGGACTACGAAGAGACGCTAATGCGCCAGGGATTCAACTTCATCAATCCCAACTCCTCGCGCTCCTGCGGCTGCGGCACGTCGTTTTCTGCGTAGGAATTTGCGTAATCCTGGAGGAAAGATGAACAGGATTGTTCGTGGCACGAGATTTATTTGCATCTTATTGGCTATATTTACCGTGTCATTGTTTTCGCGGGCGCAGTGGGTGCCCATGGTTACCGGTAAAGATGCGGCGGCGCGCAATGTCGAGAGCCTCTACGCCACCCGCGGTGGTCCTTACCTGCCGGGAGATTTTGGAGTTTCAACCTATCGTGACAAGACAATCTTTCTGCATATCCTCCACCCGACCGGCGCAACGCTCACGCTGCCTGCGCTCCCGGCAAGAATTCTGGCCTGCGCTTCTCTTACCGGCGGCGAGGCTTCCTGCAAGCAGAGCGATTCCGGAGTGAAAGTCACTCTGAGTGGAAACGCAAGTTCAATTGATACCATCATTCAGATGACTCTGGCGTCACCGGCAGCAGAGATCAAGCTGATTTCTATTCCGGTCTCTCCCAAGTCGCTAACCGGAAAATCACCAGCTGTTTCCGCGCACATTTTCGCTTCACCGGTGTTGGGTGAAGCGGACAAGCTTTCCTCCGCACCTATAACCGCGCAGCTTTCTTAGGAAAGACAGTAAGTGTGAAACCATGCTCAAGGTAATTGATTCCGCGGTTCCCGTAGCCTGTTGGTCATGCTCCATTGGCCATAACGATTCCACGCTCTTCTGCCCGCACTGCAGCAAGATTCAGCCTCCGCCGGGCGGCGATTATTTTTCTGTATTCAGCCTGGAACCAAAGCTCAATCTCGATCTGGCCGCGCTGGAGCACGAGTTTCACCGCCTCAGCCGCAAGCTGCATCCTGACCGCTTTGCCCGCGCCCTGGAAAACGAAAAGCAGTGGAGCCTGGCTGACACGGCGCTGCTCAATGACGCATATCGCACTCTCAAGGATCCTCTGCGCCGCACCGAATACCTGCTCAAGCTAGAGGGCGCGGAGTTGGCCGCCGAAGACGTACGCGAGCAGGGAAAAAACGCGCGCGTTCCAGCCGATCTGCTGGAAGAAGTCTTTGAGCTGAATATGCAGCTTGAAGAGATGCGCGCGGCTCGCGCGACAGGCGAGGCAGACGCGGCGCTTGAAGCAAGCCTGACTCAGGCCAGGGAAAAATACCATGTTCTGCTGGAGGCGGTGGACGAGGATCTGCGCGCCGAGTGGGAAGTGTGGGATGAGGGCAGCCGGGCCGCGCGCAGTTCCGCGCAGAAGAGACTGGTGGCCCTGCTCGACCGTCGGCGCTATCTCAGTAATCTGGTGCGCGACGTGAACGAAGTTCTAGGAGCTTGAGAAAGTATGGCGGAAGGACGCATAGTCGGAATTGATCTGGGAACCACCAACTCCCTGGTCGCCTACATGGAGGGCGACACACCGGTGGTGATTCCCGGCGTCGATGGCACGAATCTGGTGCCGTCGGTGGTGGCGCTCGATCCAATTCCGGTCCCCATGCCGGCCGATGGCGGATATCGTCCCACTGTCACCGTGGGCAACAGCGCGCGCAAGGCGCTTATCCAGACGCCGGAGCGGGTGATTTACTCCGTCAAGCGCTTGATGGGCCGCGGACTTCACGAGATTGAAGACGAGCTGAAACTGTTTCCTTTCCACCTTGCCCGGGACGTTGAGGCTAATGAGGTGCCGCGCATTCAGTTGGGCGAGCTTCGCTTCACACCGCCGGAGATTTCCGCTTACATCCTGCGCCAGCTCAAGCGAAACGCTGAGCGGTTCTTCTCCGCGCCGGTCACGCAGGCGGTCATCACCGTGCCGGCCTACTTCAACGACGCGCAGCGCCAGGCCACAAAAGACGCGGGCCGCATGGCTGGCCTCGAAGTGTTGCGGCTGGTCAACGAGCCGACTGCGGCGGCGCTTGCCTATGGGCTGGATCGCGCCAAGGCGGGCACAATTGCGGTTTACGATCTGGGCGGCGGAACTTTTGATATTTCGATTCTCAAGCTGAGCGACGGCATCTTCGAAGTGCAGTCCACCAACGGCGACACGCACCTGGGCGGCGACGACATTGACAACCTGCTGCTGGCCATCGCCCTCAACGAGATTCACGCCGAGCATGGCGTCGATTTGCGGCAGCATCCGGGCGCAGTGCAGGCCGTGCGCAAGGCCGCCATCGAGATCAAGATACAGCTTTCCACCGAATCGATGGCGCACTTCGACATTGAGCTGCCCAATGACGATCGCTATCAGCGCGAAATTCCGCGCGAAGTTTTCGAGATGCTGATTGAGCCGGTGCTCAAGCGCACAGTGGGTCCTTGCAAGCAGGCGCTCGCCGACGCCGGCCTCACCCCTGAGCAGATTGACGAAGTGGTGCTGGTGGGCGGGTCAACACGAATCCCCGCGGTGCGTCAACTCGTCGATGAACTTTTTCACCTCACCGCGCGCGGCAAACGCCCTCACACGGAACTCAATCCCGACGAGGTGGTCGCGCTGGGTGCGGCGGTGCAGGCCAATATTCTGTCCGGCGCATCAAAGTCCACCGAGGAGATGCTGCTGCTCGATGTAACCCCTCTATCGTTGGGCATCGAGGCGCTGGGAGGGACCGTGGCGCGCATCATCCAGCGCAACTCGACGATTCCCGCTTCAGCCACGGAGCACTTCACTACTGGAGTGGATGGCCAGACGAACGTGGCTATTCACGTCGTGCAGGGCGAGCGCGAGATGGCCGCCGATTGCCGCTCCCTGGCGCGGTTCGATCTCAAAGGCATTCCGCCAATGAGTGCCGGGTTGCCGCGCATCGAGGTCAAGTTCCTCATCGACGCTGATGGCATCTTGCAGGTGACGGCGCGCGAGCAGCGCAGTGGAATGGCGGCGCAGATTGAAGTGAAGCCAACCTATGGCCTGACCGACGAACAGGTCGAGAGCATGATTCTGGATTCGTTCGACAACGCTGAAGCGGACTTTGCCAAGCGGCTGCTGATCGAAGCGCGCAACGAAGCCGAGACGATTCTGTCAGCGGTAGAGCGTGCGCCGTCAAGCCCGGCGTGGAATCAGTTGACCGGCGACGAGAAGACAGCCATTAAACTCGCCGGCGACTACCTGAACAAAGCCAAGAAGACCGAGGATGCAGTTGCAATACGCGAGGCTACGCTGATACTCGATCACGCCACGCGCCGCTTTGCGGAGTTGATGATGGAGGCCGCCGTCTCCAGCGCCCTGCGCGGCAAAACCATGAACACAGCCGGCGAGGAGCTGGCCGAAACCGTTACCGCGCCGCACGCAATGGCGCCGGCGGAGTTCAAGTAAAGCGAGCCAGCACGGAAGGACGGATTATATGAGCGAAGCAACAGAGAAAAACATTCCCGCCGATAAACTGGTGCGCGTTACTTTTCTGCCCGAGGGAAAAACGGTGGAGTTCGAGTATGGCACGATGCCCTATGAGCATCATGGAAAGCCGATGTCGTTTCTAGACGTGGCGGAGAATCACGGCGTCTTTCTCGATCACGCCTGTGGTGGCGTCTGCGCCTGCACCACCTGCCATCTTTGGATCAAGGACCAGGAGGGCATCAGCGAGGCGGACGACGACGAGTTGGACCGGATGGACATGGCCGCCGATCAGCAATTGAATTCGCGCCTCGGCTGCCAGGCGGTCATCACTCGTCCGGGCGATTACGTCGTCGAAATTCCCAAGTGGAACCGCAACTACGTCACCGAAGGCAAGCCGCTGACGCTGGCCGAAGAAAAATAGAAATATCGGTGCCCCACATCTCGTTTCTGAATTGTGGGAATGAATAACTCTATTTGATAAGACAAAACTGGAGATTTGCCCATGCCGCGAGAGATTTTGTGGACCGACGCCGAGGAGATCGGCATTCAACTACAAGAAAAGTTTCCGGCCGTGGACCCGTTGACGGTGCGCTTCACCGATCTGCACCGCTTCGTGACGGAGCTGGAAGGCTTTGCCGACGACCCGGCAAAGTCGAATGAGGCGCGACTGGAGGCTATTCAGATGGCCTGGCACAATGAGTTTGAGGACGCAAAGGGATAGATAGCTGCGCATTGGCAGCCGCCCGGTTCTTGAGGCCAATGGCCTAATATCTCTCGTAATCCTCCCGCTCACTCCATCCAAACGCGCCTTCAAAGTGCTGAAATTCCTTCTTTTCGCCTGGCACAAGGTAGACGCTGAGCACGTCGAAGCGGACCGGCGGGGCGGTTTCCTGCGGCAACTGGCGAACGTACTGGCGGGCCAGGCGGCGGAGTGTATTGCGTTTGTGGGAGTCGACGGCGATCTCAGCCGGAGCAGCGTCCCGAGCCGTGCGAGTCTTTACTTCTACAAAACACAGCATCGGCCCTTGCCAGGCAATCAGGTCCACATCGCCGGGCAGGTCGCCCGATGCCCAACGCCGCGCCACCACGATGTAACCCTTGCGGCGCAGGTGAAAGAAGGCCGCGTTCTCACCCTCGATGCCGGTGGCCAGGTGAGGGGGTAGACCTTCGGCCCCTGCTCGCCGGCGCGCCACCCATCCCAGGCCGGCCAGCGCGCGCTCCTCGCAGCCGATCCGCATCTGCTCAAACCATCCCATGACATTCCATTCTCTCGCCGCATGAGCGATAGGCGCAAATCAGGCTTGCGGCGGCAGAACCACGCCTGCTGAAGTAGTCGTGCGTTTTCCGGCTGCATGAAGAACGGTCTTCAGCTTTGCCAAAGTGGAACCAGCCAATCCGTCTATGGGAATACTCAGCGGACAGCCGCAAATTGTGAGTCTTCCGCGTGCCCGGCCACGGGGGAAATCAGCGAAACTGAAGGGTTGCAGGAGAAGGTACTGGCTATGACTCAAGGCATGCTCAATAGTCTGTCTTCACGACGCAGTACGCAGGCGCCGCCAGTTTCGATGAGTATCGGGGCGCCCATGCAAACCATGACCGAGGCAGAGGCGGATCGCAGCTTCGAATTTGCACTGGACGCGCTGCCGTGCAACGCGATGTTCTGCGACCGGGACCTGATTCTGCGCTATCTCAATCGTTCGTCGCGCAAGACCCTGCTCACCCTGCAGCAGTATCTGCCTGTGCCAGTAGATAAAATTGTTGGCGAATCGATCCACATCTTTCACAAGAACCAGGCAAACATCGACCGGATTCTTGGCTCGCAGCAGAATCAGGGCATCCATCATCTTCCGCACAAAGCGACCATCGAACTGGGTCCGGTGAAACTGGACCTGGAGGTTGAGCCGATGCTCGACCAGCGCGGCAAGTTCGTAGGCGCGTGTGTCCTCTGGGGCGTCAGCACACAGGGCAGGCTCGAAACATTACGGGCGGCGCAGGAGGCGCAGCGCAGCGACATTGAGCATCTGAACGGCAACCTGCAGATGGTAGCCACGGCCACGCATGAGATCGAGTCCAGCATCGCAGAGATTGCCCGCAACGCCATGGACGTATCGCAGGCAGCGGAGAAGTCGCGCATTGCCAGCGGGGAAAGCAAGTCGGCCATCGAGAGTCTCAAAGCATCGAGCAAAGGGGTGGCCAAAGTTGCAGGGTTGATTGCCTCCATCGCCACGCAGACAAGCGTACTGGCGCTGAATGCAAACATTGAAGCGGCCAGGGCGGGGGTGCATGGCAAGGGATTTGCCGTGGTGGCCGGTGAGGTGAGGAAGCTGGCCGAACAGACTGCTAATGCAACGGCAGAGATTCAGGCCAAGGTGACCGCCATCGGCGTGGACGTGACCACCGCCATGGGGGCAATCGATCAGATCTCCAGCCACACCGAAGAACTCTCGGGGCTCTCTCAGCAGATGGCCTCGGCGGCCGAAGAGCAGCACTTGGCCACGCAGGAGATGGCACATAATCTGGAGCGGGCCGCGCATCGGACATCGGAGTTAGCCAATATGCGCATTGAGGATAAAGTGCTGTAACGCAGGACGACGCCAGGGACAAGCAGTCGGTGTGAAACAAAAGGGATTGACAGGCAGACGCTTTTCAGCACGCCTCTGCCTCTCAATCCCTTTTTTATTCTTCCAGCAAAACCGCGCTTACGCCTGGGCGTGTTCCTTTTCAACCAGCGTGATCGCCTCCTCGAGAATGTCGAGAGCCACCGTGGCTTCCTGCTCGCTGACGATGAGCGGCGGACAAAGCCGCAATGAGGTTTCGCCGCAGCCCAGCACGATCAGGCCGCGCTCGAAGGCCAGCGTCTCCACGCGGTTACGCAAGGCGGTGACGGGTTCGCGCGTAGCCTTGTCCTTCACCAGTTCGACGCCGATCATCAGGCCGCGTCCGCGCACGTCGCCCACCAGCGGGTGAGTTTTCGTCCAGCCGCGCAGCCGCTCCAGCATCTGTCCTCCCACGCGCGCGGCGTTGCCGATGCCCTCGCGCTCCAGGATGTTCATGGTGGCCAGCGCAGCGGCAATGGAGACCGGGTTACCGCCGAACGTAGAGGCGTGGGAGCCGGGAACCCAATCCATAATTTCAGCGCGGCTCATGCAAACGCTGAGCGGCATGCCGCTGGCGATGCCCTTGGCCATGCACACGATGTCCGGCTCCACGCCCGTGTGCTCAATGGCCCACCACTTGCCTGTGCGGCCGGCGCCCGATTGCACTTCATCGGCCACCAGCAGAATGCCGTGCCGATCGCAGATTCCGCGCAACTCGCGCATGAAGTTGTCAGGCGCCACCACGTAACCGCCCTCGCCCTGGATCGGCTCAACAAAGATCGCAGCCACCTCTTCGGGAGGAAGAATGCTCTTGAAGAGCTTCTCTTCGATGTAACGCGCGCAGCCCAGGCTGAAGGCTTCTTCTTCCTGTGCGCCGTCCGTGCAGCCGCGATACGCGTATGGATAGCGCACATGCGTCACGCCGGGAACCAGCGGCGCAAAACGTCTTTTCTGTTGCGGCTTGGAGCCGGTCAGCGACAACGCGCCCATGGTGCGGCCGTGGAAGGCGCCCAGAAACGCAATCACATTCTGCCGGCCGGTGTGATAGCGAGCCAGCTTGAAAGCGCACTCGATGGCCTCGGCGCCGGAGTTGCCGTAGAAGACTTTGTGCGGTCCAGACATGGGCGCGATGGCCGAAAGCCGTGCCGCCAGATCGGTCATCAACTCGCAGTAGAAGTCGGTTCCGGAGATATGAATCAGCTCAGCGGCCTGCTTCTGAATTGCTGCAACCACTTCGGGATGGCAGTGGCCAGTGGAGGCCACGGCGATGCCCGCCGCAAAGTCCAGAAACACGTTGCCGTCCGCGTCTTCCACGCGGACGCCGCGCCCGCGTTTGGCCACTAATGGATAAGACCGCGTGTAGCTGGGAGAAATCAACCGGTCGTCGGCCACCACAGCGGCCTTGGCTTTGGGGCCGGGCAGCGGACAAACGAGTTTGGGCCCGTACTGCGCGTGCAATTCTTGCTTGATCATCTTCTTGCCTCCTCGACGGATTCGGTTGTGCGGCTCTGCGGCATCTGTAAGATGCCAGACCACGGACCCCAAGGGGTGGGATCGTCCTGTTCAGTTCGTCCTGAGGACGAGATAGAGTAGGAGAGTATCTTCGGCGGAGCTGACCTAGTCGCCGCCGAAGAGGCTAGGTCGAGAGAGATTGGGAAGTATGTGCAGAGGTCGCCGCGGGCAGAGGCCGCGCGCGCGCGACTGCGACCAGCGCAGGTTGGCCGGTGCAAGCAGTCGATAAGTGGTGCTCGTGTGCATGAAATCCCCGCTGCATTGAGAATAGTACATTTTTGCTTGTTCTGTACAGCAACTCCGTTGCACCAAGCCTCCAAGCATTAGCATGGAATCAACCATGACGATCTCTTCAGCGCACACGGCAAAGAAAGCGGCCTCCACGGCCTCCATCGTACTGTCCTTTGCCAGCGTGTACTTTTTCTGGGGTTCCACCTATACGGCCATCCGCATTGGCGCGGCCCAGATGCCGCCGCTGCTGTTGGCCGGGACACGGTTTTTCATCGCGGGTGCAATTCTGATCGCCTGGTGTCGCTGGCGCGGGCTGCGCCTCCTGTGGCCGCCAAGGACCATGCTGATCTTCGGCCTGGTCGGATTCTTCCTGCTCAGCATAAACAATGTGGCCCTGGTATACGCGGAGAAGACCATCACCAGCGGGCTCGCTTCGTTGTTGATGGCGGCGATGCCCCTTTTTGCGGCGCTGGCCGAGATGATGCTGCCGGGGGGCGAGCCTCTGCCGGCGCGCGGCTGGCTCGGCATGGCGCTAGGTTTTGTTGGCCTGGCGGCTCTGGTGTGGCCCTCGCTGCGCAGCGGCTTTGCCGGGGACTCCGCACGCCTGCTGGCCATTGGCGCGATGCTGGTCGGAGCCTTGGCCTGGACCGCGGGCAGCCTCCTCTCGCGGCACGCGCGCCTGCCGGTCAATAGCTTTGTGGCCGCGTCCTGGCAAATGCTGATCGCCGGCGCATTCAACATACTGCTGGGTACGGTGCTGGGCCAATGGCCCGAGTTCCACGTAAATGTGGCTTCGGTTAGCTCGCAGGCATGGCTCATCACCGGCGGCTCGCTACTCGGCTACACCGCATTCATCTACCTGCTGGAGCACGTCCCGGTGGCCAAGGTCGCCTCCTATTGTTATGTGAACCCGGTGGTCGCGGTTCTGCTGGGTATAGTCATACTCCACGAACGGCCGGAGCGAGATGAGTTTATCGGCATGGCGGCCATCGTGGTGGCAGTCTTCGTGATCACTACCGCGAAGATCAAGACCAAAGGTGCGCCGCATCCCGGTGACTCCTGGCCGGTCGAAGAACTGGAGCCGCCGCTAGCCGAGTGATTGTTTTGCAAGTGTACGATTTTCAGGTTGCGAAAAAGTTCAAAATTGAACCGGCTCTGTATCAGGGCACGACTTTACAGCTTGCGGAAAAATGTTAATGGTGAAGCAAGAAGCGTCAGGGCACGACTTCAGTCGTGCCGCAAACGCAACAAAACAAATGTTGGGCTTTAGCCTCTGCGGTCTGCTTTTTCGTGTAATTCGCTCAGAATCAGCTTTTTTTCCGCAGCCTGTTTAGTCGTGCCGTAAATGCCGGAGGGAGGCGGGGGTTTCAACCCCCGCATAATACCAGATAATCGATGTATGGCTTTAGCCACGGAAGGACGCTCTTCATCAATTTTATTGAAAACTTGATTGCTGCTGTTTTGTATCAGGGCATGGCTTTAGCCGTGCCGCAAATGCAACAATACGAATATCGGGCTTTAGCCCCTGCGGTATGTTTTTTTCGAGCATTTCATATCCAACGCAGCATCATATTCTCAGACAGACAAGGAGACTTTCTGGAATGGTCAGACTTCTGGTTCAATGGCTCTTGAGCGCCTTTGCCCTGCTGGTTGTTTCCAACCTCGTGCCCGGCTTCGATGTGCGGGGCTTGGGGCCTGCATTGGCAGCGGCGCTGGTGATCGGCCTGCTCAACGCCACGGTGGGCTTTGTCCTCAAGGTCATCACCTTCCCCATCAGCATCCTCACCCTCGGCATCTTCCTGCTGGTCATCAACGGATTGATGATTCTGCTGGCATCAAACCTGGTCCGCGGCTTCCACGTGAGCGGCTTCGCTCCGGCCTTCTGGGGAGCAGTAGTGCTGGCTCTGCTGGGCATGATCATCCGCGCGGTCACCAAGAACGCGTAGGATGTTCTTCATTCGGATATTCTTCAATTAGTCGATGTTTTTTCAGGTCGTTGCTTTGAAAGGGCACGACTATACAGCTTGCGGAAAAACTCGAAATTGAGCCAGTTTTGTATCAGGGCACGACTTCAGTCGTGCCGCAAAAGCATCAAAATCAACGCGGGCTTTAGCCCCTGAAGGATGGTTTTTCCGGAGGGAGGCGGGGGTTTCAACCCCCGCATAACGCTTGCAAAATCAGCGCGGGCTTTAGCCCCGGAGCGTGACTTGTACCTCCTAACCCTTCAAAAAGTTGTAAGCTATTGGTATCAATGGCAAAGCCTTCATCACTTCTCGACACGCGAGTCGTCTACTGCGGCGACAATCTTGAGCAGCTCAAGAAGCTGCCCGACGCCTGCATCGACCTCATCTACATTGACCCGCCCTTCAACTCCAACCGGACCTACGAGATATTCTGGGGCGAGACCAAGGAAAAGCGCTCATTTGAGGATCGCCACGAATCCACGCGAGCCTACATCGAGTTCATGCGTCCACGCTGCGTCGAGTTGTCACGGGTTCTCAAAAAGACCGGTAGCTTCTATCTGCATTGCGATTGGCACGCCAGCCATTACGTTAAAGTGATGCTGGATCAGATTTTTGGTGAATCCAATTTCCAAACGGAGATCATCTGGCATCGGGCGCTCGCTAAAGGCTTGGCATTCAAGAGTCTTCCCAACAATCACGACACGCTGTTTCTCTATGGCGGCGGCGGTGAAATCGTCTTCAAAAGGCCATACAATCCATACGATCCAGAGAATCTTGACGCGAAAACAGCAGGCAAATATTCACATCAAGACCCGGATGGACGGCTATATCAGTTATGTGACTTGACGAATCCAAATCGCAACCGGCCTAACCTAACATATGAATTCCTGGGTCACAAGAAGGTTTGGCGATGGACTAAAGAACGTATGCAAGAGGGTTATGAAACCGGGATTGTGGTTCAGCCAAGCCCCGGTGCAGTTCCTCGCATGAAGCGCTATCTCGAAGAACAGGAAGGCCGTCCCATCGATTCGGTATGGACGGACATTCCCCCTATTAACTCTCAGGCAAAGGAGCGCTTAGGTTACCCAACGCAGAAGCCATTGAAACTGCTAGAACGTATTCTCGAAATCTCATCTAAGCCGAACGATATTGTTTTGGATGCTTTCTGCGGTTGCGGCACCACCTTGGTTGCTGCGCAGACTCTTGGCCGTCAATGGATCGGCATCGACATCTCTCCCACCGCCTGTCGTGTGATGGCCAAGCGGCTGCGGGATGTCTGCCGTATGAAAGAGGACGAAAACTACTGGCTGCATGGAAACGGCTTTATCGTCCGCGATCTGCCGTGGACTGAAAAGCAGCTTCGCGCCATCCCGCCCTTCGAGTTCGAGAACTGGGCGGTCATCGCTCTAGGCGGCATTCCTAACAAAACGCAGGTGGGTGACATGGGCATCGACGGGCGCATCTATCCCGTCGGCTCCGAACCCTCTGCTGCCGGAAAGGAAGCCGGAGAGCTTGACTTCATGGATGACTGGTATCCCATCCAGGTGAAGCAGATGGACAAGGTGGGTCGGCCCGACATCGATAAATTTGAAGCGGCCATGATACGGACCAAACGCAAGAAGGGCTTCATGGTAGGCTTCGACTTCAGCAACGATGCAATGACGGAGATCAGCCGGTTTTTTAGAACCGAGCACATCTCCATCGTCGCGTTAACCGTTCGTGAAATTCTGGACGAAACCATCGCACAAAGGCTGGCGTGACGGATTTCAGATCGGCTCACTCTTAATTACATATATCTGCAGTAGCGCAGATGGTCCCGAGTCCGAGCATGGGATCAGTGAGATGGCGCGCCGACTGGTTCGGCGGCTCTCACCTTAAGGTCGAGGTATTCGTTTACCTCAGAGATTGGTAACACTTCAGAGGTAATGTCAAGGAGGCTGCCGAGAGAAAGCAACCTAGGTGCGACGGTACCGGGCTCAACTGCAATTCTGAACTCGCTTTGGTAGGCGAAGGTCGAACGCTTGCGGAATCGTCCCACCTCTCCCGAGTATTCATCAGGATCGAAGTATTCAACCAACCTCGATTCGAAATGGCCCAAGCCGACTCTCGTTGCTGCATCAACAGCGCGATCTAGAAACACGTCAATTTCTGTGACCTCTACAAATGAATCTCCAAACTGAAAGTTTTGTCTGCTGATAGACTCACCGTCAGCTAGGGTCGTTGCGGCAAACATGCAATATACGTTACATAATCCTGTTTCGCCTCTGGCGAACCGTAGAGGTCCTTTCAAGCTGGACGGATTCAAAGCGTGTATGCCTGCGGCCCCGCCGTCCACTGCCAATTTCTTAATGCGCCGGGGCTGGATAATCTCTGTCGTCCCTTCAAAGTCGTCACCTCTTGTGGAGTCTGATTCCAACTTAGCGAACTCAGCCAGCCATCTCATATACAGGAGACCCTCATTGCGAAGCGATTCCAGATGCATCCTCCGGCCAAATTTGAAGAGGCCGTAGATTAGCTGATCGGGTTCTGTCATTTTTCGCCTCGCGGTGCAGATTCAAGAATACGAATTCGCTCATGCAAGCTCTCCGGTATACTCGGTCGGAGGCATCAGCTACCAAGAAATATATCTGTTGATATTCGCTTCGACGAACTGGAGATTGATGCTGCCAAAGAAGGAGTGCCAGTTGGGAGGTGCGATGAATGCCATCCGTCCTCCCGAATTCCACACCGGAACTACGGTTCCTTTCAGCCCGGCACTATTAGCTCGGATTTGAAGTTCCTCGATAGTTTGATGCTGGGTCGCTTGGTTTTGCGTCCCAAATGAGGATTCCAGCGGGATGATGATCAAATCAGTTCCTTGCTCGTGAATGTGAGCTACGTTAAATCTTGGCATTCAGTCCCCTTCAAAGGTCAATCCGAATTTAGATTGTTTCGATTTCAGATTGAATATGGACGAATGCTACGCCACATGGAAGTGGAAAAGTGGGACCCAACTGTTGCGCAACAATATACGTCCTTAACATCGCTTTCAGCTTGGCTATCCGGTCGCCCCATTCTTGCCGTTTTGCGAGGGCGGCTGGCCCCACCGCAGGTGGTTGCAGATAATTTCCCTCATTCGGCGCACAATCAATGAATGAGTAATCTCCAGAGGAGCGGGCCGTTACTGACCACTGTTCACTGTCCACTGGAAAGGGTACCCCCCTCCCCCCCCCCCAATATTTTTTTTAACCCCCGAATCCTTGCAGATTAATTCAGCAATCTATGATTCTTCACTTCCGCTCCTTGTAGAGGCCGTGCTGATAAGCATCTTTTTATCTATAAGATACATAGGTTTCGATCCGCGGGCAGAATTCGTCCTACCTCGTCACCTCGTATCAGGATGTGAGATTCGTGATTTGGCTGTTGAAAACGTCTTGCAGATAATTACGAGGATGCTTTTGTCATCTCGCGCCGTGTGCCCAAAATGCCGCTATTGGAGCTTGGGGATCCACGAATCCTAGGTCGCGCAAGCGCCGTCTGCCTGGACGGCCAGTCCAATTCAGCGGGTGGTTGGAGCAACAGGATTATTCGTCTGCACAGGCTTGACCTGCCGAGCATGAGTCTTCGCGTGCGCGTTTGCGGCTGCCTTCGTCTGTGCCTGCGGCGTCGTCACCGGATGCGCTGTGGCAGGAGCTACGACAACCGGTCCGTTCAGCGTCTGCGGTGTGCGCATCGCTCCGGCGCTTGAAAATCCAGCTTGTCCAGTTTGGCCGGCTCCGCGCAGAGGAACCGCAACTGCGCTCGACGGCGGAGCCGGCTGGAAGCGCGAGGAAATTCCCCATCCACCGCCGACCACCACGGCAACAATCGCCGCCGCCGCCGCCGCGCGCATCCAGTTATTGTCCATCGAGAGCGCCACGCGCCAGCGCAAAATCCCTGCCTTAGGCAACTCCGTCAATGCCGCCGCTCGCAACCCAGCCTGCACCCGCTCTTCAAGCCCCTCCGGCGCGGAGAGCCGTGCAATCATCCGCAACGTCTCGTCAAATTCGCTGGGATCGGAAGTTCTGTTCCCTGTTCCCTGATCCCTGATCCCTGTTCTCTGATCTCTGATCTCTGTCTTCATCTCAAACTCCTGGTATGGTCCAGCAATCCGGCCATCAGGTTACGTGCACGAAACAATCTTGACCGCACGCTGGATTCGCTAATCCCCAGCACCGAAGCAATCTCCACGCTGGTCAGCTCCTCGAAGGCCGAGAGCATCAGCACCTCTCGCTCCTTGGCGGGCAACTGCTCCACGCAGCCCAGCACATGAGCGTGGTGTTGCGCCGCGGCAACGCGCTCCTCAGCACTCAACCCGCCGACTGGCAGCACGCGCGCCAACTCGGCCACGTCGTCGGTCTCCGGCCGCGTCTTCATGCGGCGCTTGCGATCCAGCACCACGTTCCACACAATGCGAATCAACCAAACCCGCTGGTCGCGCACCTCCGCCAGCGTCTCGCGATGGCGCAGCACGCGCACAAACGCCTCCTGCACAGCGTCTTCCGCGTCGGCCGCGTTGCGCAACACTGAGTAAGCCACCCGATACAGCGTTCCGGCGTACTGGCTCACCAGCCCCGCAATCGCAGCTTCTTCCGCGCGCCGGCAGGTCTCTTCGTACGCAGCTTTATCTGCAATTCCCATCCAACCTGAGAATACTGCCTGACCCGCGCTCATAGTCCACTGACGCAAGCAAAGGCCAAAATGCTCGTAATCAGCGCCAAAATGAAAAAGGCTCGCGAAGCCATCGCTCCGCGAGCCTTTTCGTCAATTCGTCTGCCTTATTGCTTGCCGGCCAGCTTTTGCGTGGCAATCGAGCCAGCCGCGCCGTCCTTGTCAGCGTCCTTCACAGTGGCCCACAGCTTCCGCGCCTGCTCAGTCTTGCCTTCCTCGGCATACAAATCGGCCAAGTCAAGCTGCGCCACAGCAGCCGGCACCGTCTCCGACGGCTTTGCCGTCAGCCCGTTGTAAAGAGCAATCGCCTCAGCGTCGCGCTCACTCTGGTGATACAGGCCGGCCAGCGCCAGCTTAGCCAGGTTCGCCAAATTCCTGTCCCACGCCCTCGCCGCCGTCTTCAACTCTGTCTCGGCTGCCGCGCTGTTTCCCAACTCCTCATACGTGATCCCGGCAAAGTAGTGAGCCTTGGCGCCCTCCGCCAGCCATCCATACTGCCGTGCAATCGCAATAAACTGCTGATTTGCGGCCTTCGATCTGTCGCTGGCAGTCGTGTACACACCGTTCGCAGCCGGAGTACCGGCCATCGCCAACGGCATATTATAGGTGTCCATCGCCGCGCCCAGGGCGTCGTTGGCTTTGCTGGAGGACCAGCCCCAGTAAATCAATCCGGCGGCGCACGCCACGAAAACTACAGCTATAACCACTATCCAGCGCATCACGCCGGAACGATGGCCGCTCACCCAGTTCATGCTGCTGGCGGTGGCCTTGGCAAAACGATCTTGTTTCAAAGAATGACGGGTTTTTGTATCCACAGGTCTCTTTCTTCCTTTAACTGCAACCCAATTAGTCTATCAGCGCGTGAACAGCGGCGTCCATCGGCCCTTGCGGTTGTGTGGGTTAGGCAGTAGGCTAAGTATCTATGTATGAAGACTTCCGCGTAACCGACCGCTGGAGCGGCGAAGAGCTCACTTGCCGATGGAAAGGCACACTGGTGGCCATCGCCACGCGCCACGCCGACGCCGTCGATGTCCGCTTCGACGTCAACGGACGCCCCCTGTGGATTGCCCTGCCGCTGGATGCATGGGGCCGTCATAAGTCATTGACAGGAAAGGTGATCACCGACCAGCTCGCCGCCCAGATCGCAGGCCGTTATCTGAAACAATTAATTGAAGAAGGCTACGACTCCCGCCGCGAAATCTACACCATGACCGTGGACGAAGTCCTTGCGAATCTTGAACTTGTGGTGGCCGAAGCCAAAGCCCAGGGCTCCATGCCAACGCTGGTGAAGGGATAGCTGACAGCTAACAGCTAACAGCTAACAGTGGACAGTGAACAGAGAATAGTGAAGACAGAACAGAGAACAGAGAGCAAAGATCAGGCGCGAAAACAAGAAAAACACCCTTTACTTATAGATAGAGGTTTTTTGCGCGAAATTGGGCTATTTGGGAAGCGAAATCAGCGGTCAGTGAACAGACTGGCGGGCCGGTGTAGAATCCAAGGCAACCTATGACAGAGCTGATTTTGGACGGGAAGTACGTTGACGGCAAGCGGCAAAGCCCGGTGCGGGTGAGATAGCCGGACCATGAGCAACTTGAAAGCACAAATTGTGACTTCAAGTTCCGGCATACCGCCGGAGCGCATTGAGCGGCGGATACTGCTGGTTCGCGGGCAGAAAGTGATGCTGGATGCCGATCTGGCGGATCTGTATGAGGTTGAAACCAAGGAGCTTAACCTAGCGGTTCGCCGCAACGCAGATCGCTTTCCTGAAGACTTTATGTTCCAGTTAAGCGCACTGGAGTTCCGCAACTTGAGGTTTCAATCTGTCACCTCAAGTTCATGGGGCGGACGCCGCTATCGCCCATTCGCCTTCACCGAGCAGGGCGTGGCCATGCTGTCGAGCGTGCTGCGCAGTACCCGCGCGGTGCAGGTAAACATCGCCATCATGCGCGCGTTCGTCAAGCTGAGAGAAATCATTGCTTCCCATCACGATCTGGCGCGGCGGCTGGAGGAGATGGAGAGCCATTACGACGCGCAGTTTAGAGCGGTATTCGATGCAATTCGGGAGTTGATGAAGCCGCCGGAAAAGCCCCGGCGCCGGATCGGCTTTGGTACGCCGGGTGCCCCATCCTAGCCGCGTTCTTGGGGTATATATGCGTCATTTATGCGTAAATATGGATAGGGCGGGACTAGGGAGTAGGGAGTAGGGACCAGGAAATGTTCCACGTGGAACATATTCATTCTGTTGAGTTTGCCTCTAAGTTTACCGCTTAATTAACAGCAAGGTTTTGAAAATAAATCTGAGATCAGGGGTCAGGGAACAGGGTGGAATAGCCCGCATCCATTCTTGAGTGTCAAACGGTGCGGCCTCTGTTGTCTTTTCCACGATCCAGATGAGACGGATTTCTCTTTAGTTACACGAACCCTCCTAGTTGGGTGACAATAGAGACGGTCGGAAATTCAAACCGAGTGAGGCCGCCGATGTCGGCGGGGGAGTGACGGTAGTGGCGGACAATTATCCGGAAGCGGCGCGGAAGCATGTGCATGATAGCGAAGCATTATTGAATGTAAAGCGTTACGACGGCGCAGGCTACTTGGCAGGTTACGCCGTGGAATGTACTCTGAAAACCCTGATTTTCGTAGAAACTCGTGGTGGGGGCGGAGGGCATGATCTAAGCAGACTGAGCGCCAGGGCATTACAGTTGCTCATCCTGTCCAGCAAAAATACTGCATCCTACGTGAAACTGCCTGGGATTACTTCTCTTTCATATGGGCCAGCAGGGTGGCGCGAGACCCTCCGTTACGAGCCAGAAGGCACCGTTTCGCAAACGGATTCCGAGTCCTGGGTTTCCGAAGCCCGAAGATTACACGATGAAGTCATTATTCCCATGAAAAAGGATGGGGTTATACCATGATCCATTTTCGACAAGCGCAGACTGCTGCGAGAGAAACTCTGATTGCGAGAATTGGAGAAGGAAATCCAATTGGACGCGCCGTCATCATTGATGACATATTCGGTAAGGTTCGGGTGCTCATTTGGCTAACGGAGTCCGCACCCCAAGATTTCGCTAATCAATTTGCAGTTCTGATGAAGGAAACGATAGCGGACTATTGGAGTGGGTTATGGGTTGCGAACGGCGCCAGCGAAGCAGATTCCAAGCTTTACGATGAACTCTGGCAGGAATCCAGCGAGATTGGACCGTCGCTGCGATTATCTGAACGAGTCCGGTCGCGTGGCTTTTGGATGAAGTCCCCAGATGCTCCCGCCTGGACAGTCGACGAAGAGCATCCACCGGTAATTGCCTTTTACTCCTTTAAAGGCGGCGTAGGGCGGACCACTGCGCTTGCTTCGTTCGCCATTCAACGGGCACGAATGGGGGAAACTGTCGTCGTTATCGACTTGGACCTTGACGCGCCCGGAGTTGGAACATTGCTCGATTCAGGATCACCCGTTACGGAAGAGCAATTCGGCATCGGGTCACCCGATACGGAAGAGCAATTCGGCATCGTTGATTACCTCATTGAATCGCCACTCCACCCACAAACCATTTTGAGTGATTACTATCATCTCTGTCGTAGTGCGGGCGACCGCGGCCAGATTTACGTTTTTCCAGCTGGCCGTATGGACACGGACTACCTCGCCATGCTGGCACGCCTCGACTTGGAACCTGCTTCCGATAGCGCCAACCACCCACTTCTCAACCTGCTGAATCATGCACGCAAAGAGCTTAATCCCAACTGGATACTGCTCGATTGCCGTGCTGGGATTTCCGAAGCATCCGGGTTTGCGCTAAGCGGACTTGCAAACTTAACGGTCTTGTTTGGAACAACCTCGACTCAAAGTTGGCATGGGTTACGCTTGGTCATCGAACGACTGGGCGCTCAACGCGTTAAACGTGGCCTACCTCAAGCGGAATGCCTTGTTGTGCAGGCCATGACGCCGGAAAATCAGGAAACTGCTAAATCGGCCCAATCGACTTTTCTTGCTGAGGCAGAAAACACATTCCAGGAAGCGTATTACGCCGCAGAACCGAGTGATGAGGATTGGGATATACGCGATATGGAAAGCGAGGACGCACCTCACCAACCAAGTGTTCTTTACTACTCCCAGAGACTTGCTTTCATTCGCTCTATTGCGGACGTAGCCGATACACTCGCGGAAGATGCTGAATACTCCAAACTGGCCAGTCGCATAGCAAGCCGATTCACCAAGGAGCCCGAATGAGCCTGAAGAGTGACGAACACCATGCCCTTCTTTCCGATCTTTCCCAGATGGGTAGTTCGGGGAGCGCTGAAAGGGAAAAATCCGAGACGTTTAAGCACACATATCTGCCGGTTCCGGAACATGTTCGCGCATTCGATCCTAGTGTTGCCCTTGTGCTCGGCGTTCGGGGTGCGGGCAAAAGCGAGCTGTTTCGTGCTGCCGTCCAGGAACATCTACTGCCAGCAATTCTCCGTACTACTAAAGAAGCACGCAACCTGCGCATTAGCGAACAGATTGAATGGCTGAAAGGTTATCCGCTCGAAAAAGACTTTCCCAATGACACAGAGATGCGCCGTTTCTTCAACTCGCAGTCAAATAAGGCTGATGCCGAGCGCGATCTTTGGTTTGCTTACCTTGTGCGCACGGTCCGATATCACCTAAACGGATCATCTATCGATGGTTCGGATATGTTGCGGTTGCCGGGTGCCGAAATTGGTAAGGTGATCGAGGCGTTTCGATCTCTGGAAGCTAAACCTTTACTCGCACTCGACGATCTTGATCGCAAACTAGAAAAAAACAATCGCTGGCTTCTGGTCAGTTATGACGAACTAGATGTTATCGGCGGCTATGATTGGGACTCGATGATCGCGTCCATCCGCGGGCTTGTTGGGTTTTGGGCGAATTACTCTCGACGATGGACGCGCATCCGTCCTAAGATCTTTTTACGAACGGATTTGTATCGGAGACACGGTCAATCGTTCGGTGCGGAATTGATTAAGCTCGCAGCTAATCGGGCCGAAATCAACTGGAATGACCGGAATCTTTATGCGATGCTCGTCAAGCGCATTGCTAATACGAGCGAAGGCTTAGCTGAATACTGCCGGCAAAGCCGTGTGAAATTTGACGAAGATCCTGATCTCGGCTTGATTCCGATTCTCAAAACGGTTATCGATGCCAAGCAGTTGATCGAGAGGATTGCAGGCCAGTTCATGGGAACGAACTTAAAGAAGGGACGCACATTTCCGTGGTTGCTGACGCACGTCCGAGATGGCAATGGGCATGCCATCCCGCGTGCCTTGGTTCGACTAATCGAAGAAGCCGCGACGCAGGAGCGCGAGCGTCCGTTGGCAACTTATAGTCGTTTGATTGATCCTCGTAGTATTCGGCGTGCGCTCGATAAGGTTTCTGAGGAATACGTACTTTCAGTCAATACCCACGAGCTGCCTTGGTTACCAGGTGTAAAACTACGGTTGAAAGGCCAAGGAGTACCAATGGAGCGCCGCCAGATAGAGAATCTACTGAGTAAGGATTGGGATCAGCCGTGGAGCGACGATCAACACAATGTTCCGCCACCAGCTAAAAACGCGTCACAGCTTACTGATTTGCTGCTGGAAATTGGCGTCTTGGGTAGTCGTCCGAACAACCGCATTGATGTTCCGGATCTTTTTCTCACCGGCTTGGGGTTGACTCGCAAGGGCGGTGTTCGGAAAGCGTAATATGTCTAAGAGGTTTCTGTATAACAATTGACAGTTCTGAAGTGTTACCGTCTATACCAGCCCATATCCTTCCCACGCGGCTTCACCGCGCTGAAATACCTGACGGAGCGTTGACCGGGCCGAGTCGTGCCTTTCTAGTCCCTAGTCCCTTGTCCTTTTCACGCCCATAATTACGCATAAGTTTCCAGAACCCTACGCATAACTACGCATAAACACCCCCAAAACCACACCCATAAATACGCATAAGGCTCCCTGAACCGCTTTTTTCTGCCCCCCACGCCTGCCCCGGCACTGGCCCCTTTCCCATAACGCGGTCCGGGTGGCACAATGGACTCACAGTCATTTTTCATGCATTTTTCAGGCTGAGGGAGTTCTGCGATGGCACAACTATCTGGAGTGGAGCAAGTGAAGGCGCTGGCGGCTGGGGCGCGGGTTCATGCCAACTTGCCGGTGTCGCAACTGATTGAAACGGCGCTCATTAAGGGCGAAGCGAAACTGGCGGCCAATGGCGCGCTGGTGGCTGTAACCGGGGCGCGGACAGGGCGCAGTCCCAAGGACAAGTTCATTGTGGACGACGCGGCGACGCACGAGCTGGTGCACTGGGGCAAGGTGAACCAGGCGATGACGCCGGAGCGCTTTGGGGCGCTGCTGGAGCGGGTGGTGGAGCACCTGTTGGGGCGCGATCTGTATGTAGAGGACCTCTACTGCGGCGCCGATGCGAGTTACCGGTTGCCGATTCGGGTGATTGCGGAGCAGGCCTGGCAGGCGGTGTTTGTGCATCAGCTTTTTGTGCGGCCGGAGGCGGCGGAGTTGGCGGCTCACGCGGCGGAGTTTACGGTGGTGGCTGCGCCGACGTTTGAGGCTGTGCCGGAGCGCGATGGAACGAATACGACGGCGTTTATTTTGGCGGATTTTACGCGGAAGATTATTTTGATTGGCGGGACGAAGTATGCCGGGGAGATAAAGAAATCGATCTTCGGGGTGATGAATTTTATTGTGCCGCAGAAGGATGTGCTGCCCATGCACTGCTCAGCGAATGTGGGCGCGGATGGGGTTACGGCGCTGTTTTTTGGGCTCTCGGGCACGGGCAAGACGACGCTTTCAGCGGACCCGGCGCGGCGGCTGATTGGCGACGACGAGCATGGGTGGAGCGCTACGGGGATTTTCAATTTTGAGGGCGGGTGCTACGCGAAGTGCATCGACCTGACCGAGGAGAAGGAGCCGCAGATTTACAGGGCGATTCGGTTTGGGGCGGTGCTGGAGAATGTGATTCTGGACGCGGAGCGGAAGCCGGATTTTGCCGACGTTCGTTTGACGGAGAATACACGCGCGGCTTACCCGGTGGATTTCATTGAGGGCGCGGTGATTCCGGGAGTGGGCGGGCATCCGCGGAATGTGATGTTTTTGGCGGCGGATGCGTTTGGCGTGCTGCCACCGATTTCGCGGCTGACGCCGGAGCAGGCGATGTATCACTTTTTGTCGGGATATACGGCTAAGCTGGCGGGGACGGAGACGGGCGTCAAGGACCCGATGCCGGAGTTTTCGGCTTGCTTTGGCGCGCCGTTTTTGCCGCTGGCGCCGCGGGTTTATGCGGAGATGCTGGGGGCGCGGCTGAGAAAGCATAAGGCGTCGTGCTGGCTGGTGAATACAGGATGGAGTGGCGGGAAGTACGGCGTGGGCAAGCGCATGAGCTTGAAGATTACGCGGGCGCTGGTGAATGCGGCGCTGGATGGGCGGCTGGAGAAGGTGGAGTTTGTGACCGAGGCGGCGTTCGGGTTGAGCATTCCGGTGAGCTGCCCGGATGTTCCGGCGGAGATACTGAATCCGCGCAACGCGTGGGCCGATAAGGCGGCTTATGACAAGACGGCGGCGGAGCTGGCTGCGCGGTTTGAGGCTAACTTCGAGAAGTTCGAGGCTTCGGAGGCGATCAAGGCGGCTGGGCCCAAGGCTAAGTAGGAGAAGAAAAGACGAGAGGGGCTTCGATCAGGATGATGCTGGTCGGGGCCTTTTTTGTTGCGCCAGGTAATTGTTTTGAGACCGCTGATTTTCAATGCTCCAGATGGACGAAATCTCTGGGTTGCATGAGGTATTGGAGGTAGCGGGATTTCATTTGCTTGCTGGCCATGATTTGCTTTACGGGCGGCAGCTTGAGAATTACGCCGAGGATGGCGGCCATGGCGCGATGATTCCACTGTGCCTGATTGTCGAAGATGAGGTTCTGGAGCTGGCCGCGCTCGATAGCCATGAGCACGGCGCGGTGGGCGGTGGTGACGGGGGTGAGCACGCGCTGCTTGCGGGTGCGGAGCGAAATTCCGCCGTTGGGGCAGACGCGGACGCAGACACCGCAACCCAGGCAGAGGGATTCGTCGAGGCGAGCCTTTTTGCGTTTGGGCTTATGCGGGTCACCGGCTGAGACGAGCGCCATGGCCTCGACCGGGCAGACCTCCGCGCATTTGCCGCAGCCGTTGCAGGATTCGGCGTTGAGTTCCGGCAGGAAATTGGTGGTGGCGATGGGGTTGAGGACCGCGAAGCGCTTGGCGGCGAGCATGGCCTCGCAGCAGCAGCCGCAACAGTTACAGATGAAGCCCACGTGATTCTGTACGTTCTCGCCGAACTGGACGAGGTTGTGGGCGATAGCTTTGTCGAGCAGGTCCATACCTTCGCTGACGTCCACCTGACGCGCAATGCCGTGCTTGATGAGCGATTGGGCGGCGCCGCTAAAGGTCATGCAGATGTCCATGGGCGCCTTGCAGGCTTTGTCGAGGTGCTGCATTTTGTGACGGCAATAGCAGGCACCGATGCCCCGGTGCGAGGCAGTGCGGATGACATCGCTGGCTCGTTCGTAGTCCAGGACGGTGAGCGTGCTGTCGCCCGCCAGGGCGTTCTCGTTGACAAAGACGCGGCCCAGTTGGGTTTCGCCGCCGGCGAAGAGGTTGCGGACGAAATCTTCTTCGACGTTGAGGTACTGGTAGAAAAGCTCGGCGAGCAGCTTTTGGTCGTATGTGTTGCCGATGCGCATCATGGAGAACTCAAAGAAGCCAGCCATGGGCGGAGGCAGAACAAAGATCTGCTCGCCGTGGATTTCCATGTCGAGCAACATGCCGCGGGAGGCAAGGGCCTCGAGGATGTTTTGGGATTCGGCGGCGGGTTTCTTCCAGATTTTGGCGGCGGCGGCGACGTTGAATGGCTTGATGGGAAGCAGCGCGACCAGGGCCGCCTCATCGCGGGTGAAGAGAACCTCCAATATCCGGAAGAGAAGCTCGGTGGGCGGCGCGCCCTGGGGAAAAAGGTTGAGCCGGTCGGAGAGCGCCTGGTAGCTATTCCTGAGGGTCACGTGGGACATGGAAGGCCTCTGGCATTGGAAGGATTATGGCTCATTCTACACGCCGGCGCAAAAAGAGACGCCGGTTTCCGCTTTACGAGTTATGAATCAGCTCGTTCCTGTTCCCATTGATCAATCTTGTCGTGGTTGATGCGGTCTTCGCGATCCTCTTGTTCTTCCAGCTCACGACGCCTCTCACGTTCACTGCGTTCTTCGCGGCCATCGCTCATGACACTCTCCTTAATTTGACAACGGGAAACGGATGCGAAGCAGGGCGAGCGCTTCGGTGGGCGTTGCGATTGTGCCTTCTAACTGGGCGTCCTCGACGGCGCGGAGCATTTCCTTGAAGGCGGCTCCGGGTTGGTAGCCGGCTGTGATCAGTTCGCGGCCGGTGATGAGCGGAGTGGGGCGGACAGCTTCCTCGGGCATCGATTCATAGCGTTCGCGGACGAAGTTCCAGTGGTCGAGGTTGCCGCTGCCGGCCATGCAATCCAAGCGGTGCAGCTCGAGGTGCTGGGAAAAGTTTTCCAGGCGGAAGAAGCGTTTGAGAGTGGAGGCCTTCATGTGTTGGGCGTCGGCAAAGCGCATGTGGTTCTCGACGAGAGAGAGAACCTGATGGGTTTCGTCGTTGGAGAAGCGGAAGCGGCGGCAGATGTCCGCGGCGATGGCGACGCCGACATCAACGTGACCGTTGAAGCGGATGCGGTCGGCGCGCATGAAAGTCGGCGGCTTGCCGACGTCGTGGAGCAGCGCGCCCCAGGCGAGCGAAAGCGGGCATCCTGTGTCGAGTTGCGCGAGCAGCAGCAGCGTGTGCGTCCAGACGTCGCCTTCGGGATGATACTGCGGAGGCTGCTCGACGCCCTTCATGCGAGCGACTTCGGGGAGAACTTCGGCGAGGAGGCCGGTTTCGTCCAGAAGTTCAAACGCGCGGCGGGCGCGGCCTTCGGTGAGCATCCTGGAGAGTTCGTCGCGGACGCGCTCACGGCTGACGACTTTGGTTTTGTGGGCGAGACGGCGGATGGCGGCGGCTGTGGCGGGGTCGATTTGAAAGCTGAGCCGCGCGGCAAAGCGAACGGCGCGCAACATGCGCAAGTGATCTTCTTCAAAGCGCTCGCCGGGCTGGCCGATGGCGCGGATGATACCGGCTCGGAGATCGGCCAGGCCGTTGACGTGGTCGATCAGTCCTGCGCGGAGTCCTTCTCGGACGGCGGACGTTTGTTCAAGTAGGTCAGTCAAAGATCCTTGCACATGCGAGGGGTCGAGGAGCAGGCCGTTGATGGTGAAATCGCGGCGTCGGACATCGTCTTCGGCGCTGGTGGTGTAACGCACCGCGTCGGGGTGGCGGCCATCGGAGTAGGCGCCATCGGAGCGGAAGGTGGCGACCTCCGTCACTGTATAGCCTGCCTCATCACCTTCGGCTACCAGCACCACGCCGAAGTGCGCGCCGACGGCGAAAGTGCGCGGGAAGAGGTTGAGGACAATGTCGGGCGTGGCAGAGGTGGCTACGTCGTAGTCGCTGGGCTCGCGGCCGAGGAGCAGGTCGCGGACACAGCCGCCGGCGAGGTAAGCCTGGTGGCCGGAGGCGCGCAGGGCTGCGATGATCCTGAGAGCCGCATCGAATTGGGGAGTGGCGGCGAGCATGGCTGCTGCATCCATTGTCGCCCCAGTGATGCCTGGTAGGAAACCAATGTCCACTCGCGGAGCCAGATAAACTAATTAAATGAGCGGACGCGGCCTCATTCTGGGCATTGAATCCTCTTGCGACGAGACGGCGGCGGCTGTCGTGGAGCGGGGGACGCGGACGCTTTCGTCGGTGGTGGCGTCGCAGATCAAGACGCACGCGCGCTACGGCGGGGTGGTGCCGGAGCTGGCCAGCCGGGAGCATTTGCGGGCGATTGTGCCGGTAGTGCGGGCGGCGCTGGCGGAGGCGGGAGTTGCGCTGGGAGATTTGGATGCGATTGCTGTGACCGCCGGGCCGGGATTGGCGGGTGCTCTGTTGGTGGGGATAACGTATGCCAAAGCGTTGGCCTATGCGCAAGGGTTGCCGCTGATTGCTGTCAACCATTTGGAAGGACATATTCATGCGGTGCTGCTGCATGAGCTAGAGACCGAGAAGCAGGTCCCCTCAGGGGCTAAAGCCCAAGTTGATTTTGTAGGAGCTACGGCAGTCATGGCTAAAGCCATGACCTACCAGTCGTGCCCTGACACAAATCAACGTAATCTCGCAGAAGAGGCGGCGTTGGCGCTGGTGGTTTCAGGCGGACACACGCACCTCTATCGGGCGCGGCAGGAAAGGGGCGCGTGGAGTTACCTGCTGATGGGGCGGACGGTGGACGATGCGGCCGGCGAGGCCTTTGACAAGGTGGCCAAGCTGCTGGGTTTCGGCTATCCCGGAGGGCCTTGGATCGATGCGCTGGCGCGATTTGGCAATCCGAAGGCGGTGCCGTTTGCGTTTGCACAGATCAAGGTGAAGGCGCATTTGGCGGGGAAGGTTGCGAGGACCAAGGCGGCCAAGACTGCGCCGATCGCTGAGCTGGAACCGCGATTCATGTTTTCGTTTTCGGGGATCAAGACGGCGGTGCTGCGGTACGTGGAACTGCATGAGCTGCGGGGCGAGGCGCAGGCGAGAGCGGCACGGCTTTTTGCGCCCGGAGTTGAGTCGCGCCCGCCGCAGAGCAAGGAAGAAGCGCTCGAGCTGTGTCCGCAGCAGGTGCTGGATTTGGTGGCCAGCTTCCAGTGCGCTGTGGTGGGCGACTTGATGAAGAAGACGTTTGCGGCGGCGGAATCGCTGGGGGCGCGGCGGATTCTGGTGACCGGCGGAGTGGCGGCGAACCGCGAACTGCGCGCGCGCTTCAGCGCCGAGGCTGCACGGCGAGGAGTGCGGGTGTCTTTTCCCACGCTGGCTCTTTCGACGGACAATGCGGCGATGATTGCCGCCGCGGCTTGGCCGCGTTTTTTGGCCGGCGAGTTTGCCGAGGACTCGTTGTCGGCTGATCCTTCGCTGGCGCTTGGTCGGTGAAAAATGGTTTTTAGCTCCCAAAAGAGAAACCTGGGGCAGCCGGCCTCATGAAGGAGGACGCTTAGAGCATCTCTCCTACCGGTGTAGAGTGAGCGTGGGCCGGGAGGCCCATGCTACAGCCGGCCAGGAGGCCGGCGTTACAAGTTCTTGCGGTATTAGCAATGGCTATCGACAACTAGATTAACTCGATACCAATTGGAGAGATGCTCTAGAAGTATTATGAGGATATGACAAACAGCGAAGGCAATTCGTCCACCAAGGTTGGCATACAACCAGAACGCTCTCGCCTTGCGCTCTCTACAGCGGCGGGCGACGTTGATGGCGCGGCGCGGCTCCTTCGCCTGGCCCAACTTGCAGAGGAATTAGATTCGAAACGAATCGCCGAGGAGGCAAGGGATCTTGCGAACCGGATCACCGAGGGCCGTTTCTATGTGGTGTGCATAGGTCAGTTCAAACGCGGCAAGTCCACGTTGATTAATGCGCTGATTGGCGATGCGGTTCTGCCGGTTGGCTTCACTCCTGTAACCGCGGTTCCGACTGTAATCCGGTTCGGGGATCAGAGAAGGGCGCGCATCCAGGCGGGAGATGGCTTCTGGCAGGACGTTCCCGTAACCGATCTCGATCAGTACGTTTCGGAAGAAAGGAACCCTGAGAACACAAAAGGAATTCGTGGCGTAGAGGTTTTTGTGCCAAGCCGATTATTGGCGGGCGGGATGTGCTTCGTGGACACGCCAGGCCTCGGCTCAGTCTTCACCGGGAATACGGCGGCAACTCAAGCGTTCATACCTCATGTGGACGCGGCGCTGGTGGTGATGGGGGCCGACCCGCCGTTGGCGGGAGAGGAACTCGCGCTAGTGGAAGCCGTGGCGCAACATGTGCAGGATATTGTTCTGGTTCTTAACAAGGCTGATCGGGTAACTGACGAAGAAAAGGCCGCCGCTGTGAATTTTGCGGACCGCCAGGTGCAGAAGCGGTTGCAGCGGGGACTCGGACCGATTTATGAGGTGAGTGCGGCGGAACGAATCGGCAATCACGGCCCGAAGCGTGATTGGCAAAAGCTGGTGGATGCTCTTGACGCGCTGGTGGATCAATCCGGGCGGAGGCTGATCTATTCGGCCTGCGAGCGGGGGATCAATCGGCTGGGCGAGCAACTGCTGGCAGTGATCGGGGAAGAGCGGGAGGCACTGCGGCGGCCTATTGAGGAATCGGAACGGCGGATTGCGACCATGAAGATCACGATTGCTGAAGCCGGGCGATCAATGCGAGAACTCAAGTTTTTATTCATGGCTGAACAGCAGCATATTTCCGACATTTTTGTTGATCGTCATAAAGCATTTTTAGCAAGAGTATTGCCGGGAGCGAAGCAGGAGTTTGAAGAGGCAACCTCGACACTTCCTTATGCGCTGGGTCCACGCTATCGGCGCCTGCTGATGAAACAGGCCCAGGAAATTGCCAAGCGAACTGTGGTCCCCTGGTTGAAACCCGAGCAAGAGGAAGCCGAGCGGCAGTACCGCCGCGTTTCACCCCGGTTCGTGGAGATTGGCAATAATTTTCTGAAGAAGCTTGCCGAGGGAGGCGTCCCGGAGCTTGCGCTCATGCCTCATGCGCTCGACCCTGAAGCCGGTTTTAGGGTTCGTTCGGCCTTCACGTTCGCCGATTTTATCCAGCTTGCACGGCCTGTCTCACCTCTGCGATGGCTGGCTGATGTTGTTCTCAGTTGCGTTGGCGCTTTGTTCCTGATTCAGAACGAGGCGCGCGAGTTTCTGGCGAGACTGATGGAAGTCAACAGCACGCGCGTGCAGAGCGACATTCTCAACCGAATTCAAGAGAGCCACCAATACCTGGAAGTTGAGATTCGCAAGCTGCTGCATGAGGTCGGTCGCGTGGCGGAACAGGCCCTGCGGAATGCGCGCAGAGTGCAGCAGGAGGGGGCGTCCGCGGTGGAGTCCGCACAAGAGAGAATCGCTGTATTGGAGCGACAGGTTGAGGAGCTTGGGTGTGTGTCAAGCCCGCCTTATGCGATGGAATAGCCGCGATGAGCGATTCACTAAAACAAATCACATATCAGCCAGGACGCGGCGGAATCGTGCGCTGGTACAATGAAAAAGGCCGAAAAGCGGCCAATTTTCAACTGTTTACCAGCAGGAAGCGAGAACGAAGATGCTGCGGCTTTTTAATACGCTTACGGGGGAGATAGACCCGGTGACGCCCGCAGACGGCGAGACTCTGCGGATGTATGAGTGCGGGCCTACGGTTTATGACTACGGGCACATCGGCAACTTCAGGACGTTTTTGCAGGTGGACGTGCTGCGGCGGTTTCTGAAGTTGACGGGGATGAAGCTGCGCCACGTGATGAACATTACCGATGTGGACGACCGGATTCTCAACAACGCTGCGGCGGCGGGCATCTCCATTGGCGAGTATTCGGGGCGGTTTGAGCGGGCGTTTTTTGAGGATATGGATGCGCTGAGGGTGGAGCGGCCGGAGGTGATGGCGCGGGCCACGGAGCATATTCCGAAGATGGTGGAGCTGGTGGAGAAGTTGGCCAAGGCGGGCGCAGCTTACCAGGCGGAGGATGGGAGCTGGTACTTCAGGCTGGCGTCTTTTCCGGAGTATGGCAAGCTGAGCAAAAAAGATTTGAGCGGGATGGAAGACGGGGCGCGGGTGGATCTGGATGAGTACGAGAAGGATTCGGCGCGGGACTTTGCGCTGTGGAAGGCGGCGAAGCCGGGTGAGACTTCCTGGGATACGGCGATTGGGCGGGGGCGGCCTGGGTGGCACCTGGAGTGCTCAGCGATGGCGATGGAGTACCTGGGGGAGAGCTTTGATTTGCACGCGGGCGGCGAGGATTTGATTTTTCCGCACCACGAGAATGAGATTGCGCAGAGCGAGAGCGTGACGCACAAGATGTTTGCGCGGCACTGGATGCATGTGCGGTTTTTGCTTGTGGACGGGCGGAAGATGGCCAAGAGCGAGGGGAATTTTTATACGCTGAGGGATCTGCTGCTGAGGGGGTACAAGGCGTCGGCGATACGGCTGGCGCTGATTTCGGTGCCTTACCGGCATCAGTACAACTTTACGTTTGAGGGCTTGGCGGAGGCTACCAGTGCGGTGGAGCGGCTGCGGACGTTTCGGGAGCGGCTGACGAGCGGGAGCTTTGCGGAGGGCTTGAACGAGGCGTTGCAGGAGGCGGCGTGGAATGCGCGAGCGGAGTACTTGGCCGCGCTGAGTAACGATTTGAACACGGCCGAGGCGCGAGCGCCGATCTTCGAATTGCTGAGGGCGGCGAATACGGCGATGGACCAGGGAGAGCTGAAGGCCGGCGACCGGGATGCGATTCTGGTGGTGCTTAAAGATTTTGACGCGGTCTTCGATGTGCTGGAAGACGGCGACGCGGAGGCCACGCGGCGGGCGTTGGAGTGGGCGGAGACGGAGGGCCGGTTGAGTGAGGTTGCTCCCGAGTTGCTGGCGCGGCAGGGGCTGACGGATGCGGCGATTGAGGCGTTGGTGGAGGAGCGGAGTCTGGCGAAGAAGCAGAGGAACTTTGGCCGGGCGGATGAGATTCGCAAGGAGCTGGCGGAGAAGGGCGTGGTAATTGAGGATTCGAAGGACGGGGTGAGGTGGAAGCGGAAGTAGGGGCGATGGAATTGGAAGTTGATTTCGAACTTGAGGAAGATGGACGGTGGATCGCGGCGATTGAAGCGCTGCCGGGAGTGATGGCCTATGGGGCAAGACGCGAACAGGCGCGAACAAAGGTAGAAGCACTGGCAAGACGGGTTATTTTGGAGGCAGCAAGTTAGCCACCGCTTCGCGGTGACGAGCGAGTTAGCAAGTTAGCGGTTCAATTCATTTTCCCATTTAGTAATTGGAGGATCACCAATGGAACCGAATGAAGTGCAGGAGTTGGAGGAACACGCGGAGCACGCAGAGCACGACAAGATGATGCGGCCGGTGGCGCTGACCATGACCGTATTGGCGGTGCTGGTGGCCGTGGTGACGGTGCTGGGCCATCGGACGCACACGGAGGCGATTCTTAACCAGACCAAGGCCGCGGTGGAGCAAAACCGGGTGGCGGACGAGTGGGCCTTTTATCAGGCGCACAAGATTCGCGCGAACGACACCGAGCTGATTTCCGATCTGATGAGCGTGGTGACGATTGCCAACAAGGATGAGGCGAAGAAGAAAGCCAAGGACTACGCCGACCACCAGCAGAAATGGGCCAAGGACCTGAAAGAAAGCGAAGAAAAGGCGCGCGAAAAGGAGAAGGGTGTAAGTGAATTCGAGGAGAAAGTGGAGAAGGCCGAGGCCAAGGCCGACCGCTTCGACCTGGGCGAGGCGATGCTGGAGATTGGCTTAGTGATTACGTCGATCACACTGCTGACGCACAAACGAATTTACTGGTTCCTGGGCCTGGGATTTTCGACGATTGGGATTGTGGCGACGGTGATGGGCTTGCTGCTGAAGTAAGGGTTGGGGAGAAGCGCGGTTCTGTTGCGTCAAGGATTGTGGTAGACTTTTGGCCATATGAAAACCCGCATGTTTGCCGCGCTTCTAGTCCTTTGCGCCGCTTCGCTCGCGGCGCAAGCGCCCGCCACCCCTGACGCCGCTCCCGTTCCAGTTCCTCCTCCGCCTGTTCCTACGGAGGCACAGGCGTACAGCAGCGATCACGGTTTCAGCTACAGCATCCCGCCGGATTGGGAGATTTTGAACACCAAGCCGATGTTGCCGGCGGTGCTGCAGAAGGCAGCCAGAGATTACGGCAGCGAGGCCGAAAAGATGGCTGCTTGTGTTCAACTGCCACTGACAGCGCACCACGGCGACCCGCCCTCCGTCATTGCGGTCGTGGGGCTATCCTTTGACTGCGTGGGTCACTCGTTCACTCCGAATGATCTTCCGGGCATTGCTTCGGGCGTCACCGAGGGTATGAAGAGTTCCATTCAAATCACCAACCCAGTGATCAACACCTACACGCTGGGCTCGCACAGCATGTGGATTCAACGCGCTTCCGGCTCGCTTGCCGGCCACCCGGAGATCAAGAGAACTATGGAGACGGTTTGCAGCGTTCTCAAGAAGGGCGTGGTGTGCTGGATGACCATGGCCGCCGACGATACGGTGCTGCAGACTTTTGAAAACGGAGCAGTGACGCTGGACGACGATGCGGCGACGGCGCTGGTTCCGACCGACGCGCTGCTAAAGAAGCCGCAGCCATAAATCAGGATTTGGCTGAGCTTGTGTTGCCTGCAAGCCAGGAGAGCACTGCGCAGAGGGCCAGGATCGCTCCCATGATGGCGAGCGAGAGGGTGGTGGGAACGTCGACCCAGCGGGCGGCGAGCATTTTGAGCGCGACAAAGGTCAGCATCGCGGCAAGGCCGTAGTGGAGATAGCGGAAGCGATCGAGCAGCGCGGACAGGGCAAAGTAGAGCGAGCGCAGGCCGAGGATGGCGGCGATGTTCGAGGTGTAGACCACGAAGGGATTGTGGGAGACGGCGAGCACGGCGGGGATGGAATCGACGGCAAAGAGCAGGTCGGTGACTTCAACGGCGAGAATTACGGGGAGCAGTGAGCCTTTGGCGGGTTGCAGTTTACGAATCCACTCGGGGATTGCGGCGTTGGCCGCGCCGCCGCGGATGAGCCGCCAGGCCGCATAGAGCAGAATCAGGCCGAAGATCCAGGTAATCCATTCGAAGCGACGCAGCAGTGTGATGCCAGCGGCGATGAAGAGTGCGCGCAGAACTACGGCTCCGGCCACGCCCCAGAGCAGGGCGGTGTGCTGGCGGCGCGGCGAGATGCGGAAACCCTGGAATAGAACCAAGAAGACGAATAGATTGTCGACGCTGAGCGAGGCTTCAATGGTGTAGCCGGCGGCGAATTCGAGAGCTGTCTGATGGCCGCGGGTGATGGCGATCCAGGCGGCGAACGCGGTTGCGACGGCGACGAGAAAAGCGGTCCAGAGCCAGGCTACGGTTTGTGTGCGGCGCGCTTCAGAATGGCGGCCAGGCAACATGGAGTCGGCCAGCAGTAGCGCCGCTACAACCGCATGAAATCCGACCCACCAGATCCAGGAAACACCCGCTAGCATTGTATGGCCAACCTCAGGAAACCCGGCCGGTCTTGTTCAGTTGGCTGTAAAAACCCAGATCCGAGCCGTTTAGAGTCTTGACGATATAGAGAACCTGCCCGTAGTGCATGGCGAAGTGCTCGACTACCTGGTAAACAGCATCCAGACCGCTGACTTTGTAACCTTGAATTTCGTAAGTGGCGGCCAAATCGGCGGAGGTGAGCCGGGCCAGTACATCCCCTGCCTGTTGTATCGTCGCGCCCAACTGATTAAGGAGCGTGGAAACTGAAATCGATTCTCGCTGGTTGAATTCCGCGGGGCGATTGCGGCTGTCTTCCAGCCGGCTGAACGAAGCGACTAGCCACTGGCGCACATTTCCGTTGAGATGCAGGAGCAGATTTCCGATGCTGTTGCAGGCTTCGTTGGGCCGCCACCAGAGTTGCTCTTCAGTGAGTGATTCGACGCTGCTTTTCAGCCGTGGCCAGTATTGCTGCACGAGTTTTTGAAGGGAATGCTCGAGAAAAAGCTGTGTTACGTCTGCGGGAATGGTTGCCATGGGGTCTCCCTTGTTTTATCGCAGATTGATTAGCCGGATGGTTTCCATGAAGACGTCGCCATCGATGGTGAGGCTGCGAGCGCTGATCTTGTCCATGGTGTCTTTGGCTGTGTGGTGATAGCTGTTGTTGGGGCCGTAGTCGAGGTCGATGATGTCGATGGATGGCACGCCGCGCCGGACAAAGGGCACGTGATCGTCCGCGATATCACTGTCTTGCTTGAAGAAGTATTTTTCGTAGCCGAATTTTTTGACGGCCTTGCTCACCAGATCGACCAGCCAGCCGGTGGATTGGGTTTCGTGCAGAATGTCGAGGTCCTTGTCGCCGATCATGTCGGCGAGGAGGAAGGCTTTGATCATATTCAGGGTTCCGTCTTGGCTCCAGCGGGCGGCGAGATGCTTGCTGCCATAGGTGGAGTCGGAATCGGTCCAGGACTGAATGGCTTCTTCTCCATCGAAGAAGACCAGCCAGACGGAGTAGCCTTTGAGCTTGTTTCCGTGGGCAGTTGCAAGTCGCAACTGGTCGGCGATGGCCAGAAGCAGGCCGGTGGTGGAGCCGCCGTCGTTGGCGCCGACGAAGTTGATGTTCTTGAGCCAGTAGTTGGTTTCGTAGTGGGTGGCGAGGACGATTGCGCCGTCCTTTTTGCCGGGGAAGCGCACGATGAAGTTGCGCATGGGAACCGGGCCGATGGGCGTGGAGGCGGTGAAGGTGTCTTCTTCGAGTTGGTCGTGCTGGAAGTGGGCGCGCAGGAAGGCTTCGGCCTTCTGGTGGCCGGGGCTGGTGGGCCAGCGCGGGCCGATGGCGACAAACTGGCGGGCGTAGTCGAGGGCTTTTGCGCCGTTGAAGTGCGGCTGGGCGGGGGCGGCGAGGGGTGTGAGAAGGAGCAAAGCGAGAACAAATCCTGTCCAGAGGTGTTGAGTCCCAGGTCCCCAAATGCGAGGGATCTCCACCCCACGGACGAAGACCTGTCCGTGGGTGCCCCGGACCTGGGGCACCCGTGATTTTACCCTCTCAATGAACATTGCCTGTTGGGATTCGTGGTATCCCACCCATTCGCAAAACGCGCGAAAGGATGGGGCACCCAGTATTTGTGGTATCCCACCCTTGCCGCAAAAACAAAAACGCAGTAAGGATGGGGCACGGAGCAATTGTGGTATCCCACCCATGCCGCAAAAACAAGAACGCAGCATGGATGGGGCACCCAGTATTTGTGGTATCCCACCCATGCCGCAAAAACAAAAACGCGGCAAGGATGGGGCACGGAGCAATTGTGGTATCCCACCCATGCCGCAAAAACAAGAACGCAGCATGGATGGGGCACCCAACATCTGTGCCGCTACTTTCTTCCAAAAAGAAAACATACTCACTTCGCGGCCTCCTTGGCTTGCTTTGCTTTGCGGCGCGCGGGATGGACCCACCAGGCTACGCCGATGCCCAGCAGATAGAGGGCCAGCATGGGGAGGGCGTAGATGCACATGGTCCAGGGGTCGGGGCTGGGGCAGATGATGGCGGCCACAATGAAGACGGCGAGAATGGCGTAGCGGATGTTCTTCCAGAGAAAACGCGGGGTGACGATGCCGAAGAGCGCCAGGAAAAAGATGAGCACCGGCATTTCAAAGCTGATGCCCAGGCCGAGGATGATGGAAAGAAAGAAGCTGGAGTACTCCTCGATGGTGACCATCGGGGTGAAGTTTTTTCCGAAGTCTATGATCAGGATTTGCATTGCTCCGGGCAGGACCCAGAAGTAGCCGAAGGCGGCGCCGGCCAGAAACAGTCCCACGGTGGCAGCCATGAAGGGAATCACGAAGCGCCGCTCATTTTGGTAGAGCCCCGGAGCAATGAAGAGCCACACCTGATAAAGGATGAAGGGCGAGGCCAGAATCAGTCCGCCGATCAACGAAACCTGTATGTCCAGGTTCAAGGGGTCCATGGGGTGAGTGAAGACCAGCGACTTGCCGATGTGGTTAAGCGGCGCCTGGATGAAAGCGACAAGCTGCTTATAGAAGATTCCGGCCACGGCAAAACCAAGGACCAGAAAGATAAATGAACGGATGATGCGCTTGCGCAGCTCGTCCAGATGCTCCATCAGGCTCATGCCAGGCAGCTCCGCGCGCTCGGCCACAGCCTCTCGCGCTTTACCGATGGCTTCCGCGGGATCGATCATGAGCGCCTCCCCGGCGACTTGAGAGTCTTTTTCACGCGGGCTGGCGCCTTGGTTGCAGCCGGTTTGCTTTTGGTTGCCTGGACGGATTTCTTTGCTACTGGAGCCTTGGCTGACGTCGGCCGCTTGCCGCCTGGCCGCGCCGCCGGAACCTGTTCACCGGTGGAGGGCGGGAGAATGCGCGGATAAGGCTCTTCTGAGGCGGCTGAGGCTGGGGTCTCGGCAGGGTAAAGCACCTGATCAGGGTAGGGACTTTCCGTGGGCGTTTCGGAGGCTGATTCCGGGGTAGGGGAAAGAGCGGCAGCCTGCTCGGAGGTGGGCAGCGCGCTGAGCCGCTCGGTTTCCTTCTTACGGCGGTCGGCATCTTCGGCGGTGCGCAACTCCTCTTCCATCTGGAACTTGAAGTCGTTGGAGGCCTTGCGAACCTCGTACATGATCTTGCCGATTCTGCGGCCAATCTCCGGCAGCCGGCGAGGGCCGAAGACCACCAGCGCCAGCACCATGAGGAGGATCGAGTTTTCAAATCCCAGGCTGGCTACTTGAATTGTTGGCTGCATGACCATGAAAACTCATGATACCTGCCCGCGCATGGGGCGAACAAATGGAGGCAGGGCAGGGAATCGCTCGCGGACCATGGGCAAGGCACACATTCTGCGCGATTTGAGTTCTTTGTTAGGGCTTTGTTACACTTAAAAGAGTGGAAGCGGCCTTTGCCGGAGCGGATTTCTCTTTGGAATCCAACGGCTGCGGGCTGCGTCTAACTGTTATAAGGCTTGCAACAACCCCGTGGATGGGGGCACTCGAGAAGTGGCCGGCACAACGCCGGCAGGTTTTCAGAAATGCCAGTGCATCCACTGCAAGCTGTAATTTGCTTTCAACATCCCCGTCTGCTGCTCCGATAAGGAGCGAGTGGACTGAAGGCGGAATATTGTGAACCTTGTTCTTGACGATCTGACGGCGGCTTCGCCGGAGGCCGGCAGTGCCTGTAGCCTGGAAAACTACCTGGCGCTTCCCGACCACACGATGGACGCCCGCATTGCGGCGGCTCGCGCACGGCTTGGCGCAACAACACTGATACTTGGCCACCACTACCAGCGCGACGAGGTGATACGCTTCGCCGACGCGACGGGCGACAGCTACAAGCTCTCGCGCATCGCTGCTGAAACAGACGCAAAATACATTGTTTTCTGCGGCGTGCATTTTATGGCGGAGAGCGCCGACGTGCTGGGGCACGAGGGGCAACAGGTGATTTTGCCCGACCTGAACGCGGGCTGCTCGATGGCCGATATGGCGGAAATCTCACAGGTTGAGGCCTGCTGGGAGGCGCTGGAGCGCATGGGGCTGGCGGACGAGATTGTGCCTCTGACGTATATCAACTCGACCGCCGCGATTAAAGCATTTTGCGGGGAGAAGGGCGGGATGGTATGCACCTCGTCCAGCACACGCGCGGCCTTCGAGTGGGCCTTCGCACGCGGCAAGCGAATTTTGTTTTTGCCCGACCAGCATTTGGGCCGCAATACCGGATTCGCGATGGGCATACCGCTGAATGAGATGGCGGTGTGGGATCCGTGGGGTTTGCAGGGCGGCCAGACAAAAGAAAGGCTGGCGGCCAGCCGCGTGCTGCTGTGGAAGGGGCATTGCGCCGTGCATCAGCGCTTTTTGCCCAGCCACGTGGATGCGGTGCGCGACAAATATCCCGGCATCCAGGTAATTGTGCATCCGGAGTGCCGCTTTGAGGTTTGCCAGAAGGCCGACGCGCAAGGTTCGACGGAACGGTTGATTGCGCTGGTGGAGCAGGCTCCCGAAGGGCAGATGTTTGCCGTGGGGACGGAGATTCATCTGGTCAACCGCATGGCACGCAGATTCGCCGCCGAGGGCAAGAAGGTCATCACGCTGGACGATACCGGCTGCCTGTGCACGACGATGTATCGCATCAGCCCGCAGCACCTGGCCTGGGTTCTGGAGAATTTGGTGGAGGGCCGCGTGGTCAACCGCATCCAGGTGAAGCCGAACGTCAAGCATTGGGCCAAGGTGGCGTTGGACCGGATGATGGAAACGTCAGCTGCTAGCCGCTAGCTTCGGGCTTTTTTGTCGCGTCGCGTACTTTTTTTGCAACACACAGCGGCCCTAATTATGGCGCTCTTTGCTTTTAGCAAGCAGCTAGAAGCACATTCGTCGTATCCTATATCTGAGGGCACCCCCATGAAGACCTTCACGCTCGAAGAAGCGCAATCTCTTTTGCCGGTGATGGAGTCGCTGCTGAAGCGCGCCATCGAGGGCAAGCAGTCGGCTGTGGAAGTGGAGTCCGGTCTCTCTGAGCTGGGCCGGCGCATCTATCTCTCCGGCGGCATGAGAGTGGACACGGACAAGGTGGCCAAACTGCGCGCGGATTTGGAGGGGCATGTGCAGCGTGTTCGCGAGAGCGTCGCGGAGATGGACGCGATTGGCGTACAAGTGAAGGATCTGGATGCCGGGCTGCTGGATTTTCCTTGCCGGCTGGACGACCAGGTGGTGCTGCTGTGCTGGCGCATGGGCGAGCCGGCCATCGAGCACTGGCATCCGGTTGACTCCGGCTTCAAGGACCGCCAGCCGGTGGATGAACGCTTCCACCGCCGCTCCACGTCCGGCAACCGGCCCAACTAGGGGTTAGGGATCAGGGATTAGGGGTTAGGGACCAAGGCCGTTTATTTAGTTCATGCTGGAATTCTGCTTTGGTGCGAATCCCTTTGCCGTCGGCGCGCATCCTTTCTTATGGAGAACGCTGCCTGTCAGCCGGTTCTGCTGACCCTCTGCGGGCACACAGGCGGAGGGTGGTTTCCCCACTACTTCGTTCAACACCATCAACCTTTTCAACCCTATCTATCTTTTCCGGAGGATTTAAAAATGCTTTCTGTAGGTGCAAGTTTTCCCGCCTTTGAACTTACTGCCGTAGTCGATCTCGACCTCAAGAAGGCCTTCCAGCCCATCACCGACAAGAGCTTTGCCGGCAAGTGGAAGGTCTATTTCTTCTGGCCCAAGGATTTCACCTTTGTCTGCCCGACGGAGATTGCCGCCTTCGGCGAGCTGAACAAGGAGTTTGCCGCGCGCGGAGCGCAGGTGCTGGGCGGCAGCATTGATTCGGAGTTTGTACACTGGGCGTGGCGCAACGAGCAGCCCTCGCTGAAGAACCTGCCTTTCCCCATGCTGAGCGATATCAAGCGCGAGCTCTCCGCGGCGCTGGGAATTCTGGACCCCAAGGCTGGCGTGAGCCAGCGCGCCACCTTCATCGTGGATCCGGAGAACGTGATCCGCTTTGTCTATATGACGGATTTATCGGTGGGCCGCGATCCGCAAGAGGTTCTGCGCGTATTGGACGCGCTGCAGAATGGCGGACTGACGCCTTGTGGCTGGCATAAGGGCGAAGAGACGATCAAGGTCTAAGAGTGTAGGCGGACGATACGGCGTGCCGTCAACAGCAAGTGATTTCAGGCTGCGGAGGAGATGGCTCTTCCGCAGCATTTTTTTACCTTGAGGGCCTGTTCCACTACCAGGTTTGGAAGACGACCGGCTCCTGGCCGGTAAAGAGCGAGTGCTTGAGGAAGTTCCGGTCGTCGCGTTGGGGAAAGTCGTTGCGGAAGTGAGCGCCTCGGCTCTCGGTGCGTGCCAGGGCGGAGAGCAGGACGGCTTGAGCCACGCGGCTCATGGCCAGGGCTTCGGTCAGGCGGCGGCTTTCCTTGTTTTGCGCGGCCAGCTCGACTAGAGCGTCCGCACAGACTTTTTGAGCGGCAAGGCCGAGGCGCAGGGTGGAGTCGTCGCGCAGCAGACCAGCGTAGGCCCACATGGAGGCTTGCAGGTTGACGATGATCTTTTCCAGATGTGCCTGTTCGGCGGAGGTCAACGGCACGGAATCTTTCTCAGGCGCGGGAGCTGTGTGCATGGACAGGCCATCGTCGAGCATGGACTGAGCGGCGCGGGCACCAAAGACGAGGCCTTCGAGCAGCGAGTTGGAGGCCAAACGGTTGGCTCCGTGAACGCCGGTGCAGGCGGCTTCTCCTGCGGCGTAGAGTCCGGGGAGAGTGGTGCGGCCGAAGAGATCGGTGCGGATGCCGCCCATGAGATAGTGCGCGGCGGGACGGACGTGGATGAGGTCGCGGCTGAGGTCGAGTGAGTAGCGCGCCAGGACGGCGCTGATGCCGGGAAAGCGGTGGCGCAGGTCGATGTTCTTCACGTGGCGCATGTCGAGATGGACGACACGGGATTCAGCGGCGGTTGCGCCCATGCCCTCACGCGCGATGGCGCGAGCCACCACGTCGCGGGGCGCCAACTCAAGGAGCGGATGATAGCGCTCCATGAAGCGCTCACCGCGATCGTTAAGCAGGATTGCGCCCTCGCCGCGCAAGGCCTCGGAGAGCAGGAAGCGCGGCGCACCGGGGAGCGAGAGGGCAGTGGGGTGAAACTGGTAGAACTCCATGTCGGCCAGCGTGGCTCCGGCTAATGCGGCCAAGGCGATGCCGTCACCGGTAGCCACGGCGGGGTTGGTGGTGTCGGAGTAGACCTGGCCCGCTCCGCCGGCGGCGATTAGTACGGCGCGGGCGCTGATGCGCTGCTGGAGTCGCGGGCGGCGGTCGCAGCTTAGCAGGTCGGCTCCTATGACGCGGCCATCGGCGACGATGAGACCGGTGACCGTGGTCCACTCGGCAAAGCGGATGCGCTTGTGGACGCGGGCAAAGGCGGCCAGCGAGCGACTGATCTCGGCGCCGGTGGCGTCGCCGTTAGCGTGCAGGATGCGGGCCAGTGAATGAGCGCCTTCGCGGGTGCGTAGCAGCACGCCGGCGTCGGTGTCAAAGTTTGTGCCCCACTCGATCAGTTCAGCTACGCGGACAGGCCCCTCGGCCACCAACGCCTGTGCAGCGGGACGATAGACCAGCCCATCGCCGGCGTTAACGGTGTCTTCCAGGTGGAGATCAATGTCGCGATCGCCCTCCATGGCCACGGCGATGCCGCCCTGCGCGTAGTGGGTGTTGGACTCGGCCACGGACTCCTTGGTGACCATCAGGACTTCGCCGTGGCGGGCCAGTTCGACAGCCGCGCGCAGCCCGGCCACGCCTGCCCCCATCACCAGAAAATCGACTTGTTGCGATGCTTTCACAGGGTTCAGGCTACCACTGAGAGGCAGGGATTCGATGTCTTCGCGCAACTCATGCCCCAATCCCGTGTATAACCACTCAGGAGCATGGGCCGGGCAGCAGCGCGTGGAGCAAAGTGTATCATATTGCTCAGAATCGATCCGGGCTGCTAAATTCAAATCCGTTGATGGGGAGGCAGCAAATCCCTACGGTGTAAGGTTGATTCAGGAACGGATTCATCATTCTTACGGTGGCTGCTGTTGCCGGACTGTTGTTGGCGGCAGCAGAGTACCGCACGCTAACACGCAACCGCAAACACCTCAGGAGGAGTCACACATGCGCGGATTCACAACTCTACTCTGCTCGGCAGCATTGCTTGCGGGCCTGGCCTTGGTGTCACCGGCGCCAAAGGCTCGCGCGCAAGTTGTCGTTGAAATCGGCGAACCACCTGTTTGCCAGTGGGGCTACTACGAAACTCGGCCTTACAGATGCGCGCCCGAGGGCTTTTACGGGCCGGATTACTTCTACAACGGCATCTTCCTGGGCGTGGGTCCCTGGGCCGGCTGGGGTTATGGTCACGGCTGGGGCGAACATCGCTACTTCGATCATGGCCATGGAGGCAACTATCACGGCCGCGGCGGCTATGAGGCCGAGCATGGTCATTATGCCCACGGCTACGACGATCGCCACGGCGGACCGCACGGCGGCGAAATGCATCATGGAGAAGTGCATGGTGGACCAGCGCACGGCGGCGAAGCGCATCATGGAGAAGTGCATGGTGGACCAGCGCACGGCGGCGAAGCGCATCATGGAGAAGTGCATGGCGGAGCAGCGCACGGCGGAGCAGCGCACGGCGGAGCAGCGCACGGCGGAGCAGCACCGCATGGCGGCGCAGCACCGCACGGTGGCAACGAGCACCACAAATAACCTGTAACCGCAGACACCTCAGGAGGGGTCACACATGCGCGGATTCACAATTCTACTCAGTACGACAGCATTGCTTGCGGGCCTGGCCCTGGCGCCAGCGGTTCGCGCGCAAGTTGTCGTTGAAATCGGCGTTCCACCCGTTTGTCAATGGGGCTATTACGAAGCCTCACCCTACGGCTGCGCGCCCGAGGGCTTTTACGGGCCGGATTACTTCTACAACGGCATCTTCCTGGGCGTGGGCCCATGGGCCGGCTGGGGTTATGCCCACGGCTGGGGCAGCCATCGCTACGTCGATCATGGCCATGGAGGCAACTATCACGGCCGCGGCGGCTATGAGGCCGAGCATGGACATTACATCCACGGCTCCGACGATCGTGGCCACGTCGCGCCACACGCCGCACCAGCGCACGGCGCACCAGCGCACGGCGCACCAGCGCACGGCGCACCGGCGCACGGCACACCAGCGCACGGCGCACCGGCGCACGGCGCACCAGCGCACAGCGCACCAGCGCACGGCGGCGCAGCACCTCATGGTGGCGCGGCACCGCACGGCGGCGAGCCACACAAGTAACCTGTAGCTACTGAATCAGGCGGCGGGTGCCCATTTTGCGTCGGACAAGAGCCAGAGTAGAGAGGCCGATGCCTAAGAGCACTAAGGAAGCTGGTTCAGGAACCGACTGAAGCGGATCGTTGATCTCAATATTGTCCATGACCAACGTATCCGTGCCCCAATTGACCGGCAATGAACCTGTGGAAACGATCTCCACTGTGGTGACGTCTGCCCAGTCGAGCGTATACGTTGAAAACGTATTGCCGGTCAAACTCAAAATGGCTGTGTCAATAACATCGTCGCCATTCAAACCTTCAAGGGTAAAGTGGAGATTTGAGCTGGAGGATGAGCCTCTCAGATCGAATCCGTTGAAGTCGAACGAGGTCGTCGTTCCGCCTACAGCGTACTGAAAATAGAGCACCGAACCGTTAGAGGGATTTGTCGTGTTGTAGACCGTGGCGACTTGCTGGCCGTTGTTGAGTGACTGTCCCCAGCCGTAGAGCTTAAGTTCCTCATTGGCATTGGGGCTCGTGTTCTGCACATACTCTCCAGACACGGCACTGCTGCTGCTCAGTTTGGTAATGATGGGTGTGGCCGTGTTGGTTTCCTGATAAATTCCGGGCGTGCCATACCCTGTCGCCGAGGACCCGAATATGGTGTGGAACGCGCTCAAACTGTTGATGTAGTATTCATCACTGAAGCCGAATGTATCCGCGTGCGCGGTCACAGGCAAAAGTGCAATCGATAAGGACATTACGATCACGGTGATCGCAAATTTATTGGAAAGATGCATATGATTTCTCCTTAGATCTGGATTGCGCGGAAGCATTGGCTTGCAGCGAATGCTATCGTGAATTCAGGATTGCCATCTAAGAGTTTTTACTAGACAAGATAAGTCTTCTTTGATTTTTTGCAAAGAGCTCTCCTTCTTTGACTTTTTGCAAATAGCTTTAAAGTAGAGTGCCTGATTTGCAGTGTGGGTCGAAACAGCGCGAGAATAACCGGGTTACTCTAAACAGCACATTCTATTTCTATTATTCAGATTTCATCGGCGAGCTTAGGAGCTTTGCACGATGAAGCCTACGCTCGAGTGTGGGCGGCGCACAAATATTGGGTTACAGGCCGCGAAGCCTTTGCCAAGCGGGGGCCAAATCGACCTTTCTCCGTAAGTTTCTGCGCGCGGGAGGCCGGTCCTTCCATGAGGCTATAGGCCATGAGGCTTTAGGATAGAAGTACTGTGCAAACGACACGAGTCAAGACGGCTTCAGCGAAGTACGACGTGGTGACGGGCAGCGGGCTGATTGGGTCGCTCGCGCCGCGCATTGAGCGGGTTTACGGCAGGCTGCCGCGCCGGATTTTTGTGCTTACTTCGGCGCCGATCTGGGGTCTGTGGGGCGAGGCTTTCCTCAGCTCCTTTGCCGAGCCGCCGATTGCGCTGTTTCTGCCCCCTAGCGAAGAACACAAAACGATGAAGAGCGTGGAGGGCCTGCTGCGGGAGATGGCGCAGGCGGGCGGGGATCGCGGGAGCCTGCTGATTGCCTTTGGCGGCGGGATTGTGGGCGATGTGGGCGGGTTTGTGGCGTCGATCTTCATGCGGGGGATTTCGTATGTGCAGGTGCCCACCACATTTTTGGCGCAGGTGGATTCGTCTGTAGGCGGAAAGGCGGGCGTGAATCTGCCGGAGGGCAAGAACCTGGTGGGCTGCTTCCATCATCCACTTGCGGTCTTTGCCGATATTGGCGTGCTGGATACGCTGCCGGATCGCGAGCTGCGTGCCGGGCTGATGGAGAGCGTGAAGGCGGGGATCATTCGCGACCGGGCGCTAGTGCGGTTTATGGAAGGGCACGCGGAAGAGGTGTTGGGACGCGACCCGAAGGCGCTGGAGAAGGTGATTGCGGCGTCGATCCGCATGAAGGCCGAGGTGGTGAATCGGGACGAGCGCGAGAGTGGTCTGCGGATGATTTTGAACTTCGGGCACACGGTGGGACACGCACTGGAGAAGGTCACCGGCTACAAGACGCTGCTGCACGGCGAGGCTGTGGGCTGGGGGATGGTGGCAGCGCTCTACCTGGCGCGTGAGCGGGGGACGATTACGAGAGGCCAGTTCGAGCGGCTGGAGAGATTGATTCATTTGTACGGGCCGCTGCCGGAGTTGAAGGTGAAGGCGAGCAAGGTTGTGGCGGCTACGGGCGGCGATAAGAAGAACGTGGGCGGGGTAAGGCGGTTCGTTCTGCCGTTGGGGATTGGCGATGCGGGCGTGGTGGAGGATGTGACGCCCGCGGAGCTGGAGGCGGCGGTGGGATATGTGCTGGCGCAGGCCAGAGGGCGGGGTTAGCTTTGGGTTCGTGGTATCCCAGGTCTCAAAATCGAGACCTGGGGCACCCAGCTTTAATTGATAGGGTAAAGATGGAAAAGCGGAGTTACGAAGATTAATGACGACCACGGGAGCCAAGCCGCAGGGAGCAAACGACGAGGCCAGCGCGGCGCGGGCTGTGCGGGAGATGTTCGACGCGATTGCGCCGCGGTACGATTTGCTGAACCATGTGCTCTCGGCGAATGTGGACCGGCTGTGGTGGTGGCGGGCGGCGCGGCGGTTCAAGGAGGTGCTGGCGGAGCCTGACGCGGCGGTGCTGGACATTTGCTGCGGCACGGGCGATATGACGATGGCGCTGCTGAAGCGCAGACCACGGGGTGCGCGGCCTACGCTGGCGGCGGATTTTGCGCGCAATATGTTGAGTCGCGGGGCGCGAAAGTTTGGCGTGGGAGCGCGGAAGGTGGGACAGCCGTACGCGATGCCGCTGGAAGCGGACGCGCTGCATCTGCCGCTGCGCTCGGGGTCGCAGGACCTGATTGTGACGGCGTTCGGCTTCAGGAATCTGGCCAACTACGAGGCCGGGCTGCGGGAGTTTCATCGCGTGCTGAAGCCGGGAGGACAGCTAGGGATTCTGGAGTTTAGCGAGCCGGGAGGCTTGGTGGGCAAGGCGTACGCTGTTTACTTCCGGCGGGTGCTGCCGGCGATTGGGCGGGCGATCTGCGGCAACGCCGGGGCATACAGCTATTTGCCCGTTTCGGTGGGAAATTTTCCCGCGCCGGCGGAGATGCTGGGCCTGATGCGGACGGCTGGATATGAGGAGTGCGAGTGGCAACCGTATACTTTTGGGATTGCGGGGTTGTACACGGCGCGGCGCGGTGAATGAACGAGGATGATTTCATTTCCACGAAAAATACCGATTGAGTTTTGTGGTTTCCCACCCTTGCCGCAAAAAGGCGCGGCAAGGATGGGGCACCCAGCTTTTGTGGGTCAGTTTGCGACGCAGACCGATTCTTCGGTCAATCCGAGCAGCGTTGCTTCTGAAAATGCTGTAGCCTAAGGACGCGATGGTTTACGACTCCTCCAAAATCGCCAGGTATTCCGCCGAGAAAAAGCAGGTGGCGCTGCACTCGATGCTGGCGGCGGCGGCGATGACGCTGCTGAAGCTCGGGGCGGGGCTGCTGTCCGGCTCGCTGGGCGTGTTGTCGGACGCGGCCCACTCCGGACTGGACATGGTGGGCTCGGCGCTCACCTTCTTTTCCGTTCAGGTGAGCGACCGGCCGGCCGATGAGGACCATACCTACGGCCACGGCAAGTTTGAGAACTTCTCGTCGTTCGGCGTGGTCATCCTGATGGCCGCATCGAGTGCGTGGATTATCTGGGAGGCGATTCAGCGGATTCTTCACCCCACGAGGGAGTTGCAGAACCTGGGTTGGCCGGTGCTGGTGGTGGTGTGCTCGATTGGGGTGGACTATTGGCGGTCGCGGCGGCTGCGGGCTGTGGCGGAGCGGACAGGCTCATCGGCTTTGGCGACCGACGCTTTTCACTTTGCCTCGGACATATGGTCGTCGTTGGCGGTGTTGTGCGGGCTGGGCGCTAGCTGGCTGGGAATGCACTTTGGCGTGGGCGCGCTGCGCTACGCGGACCCGCTGGCGGCGGTGGTGGTTTCGCTGCTGATTCTGCGTTTAACGCTACGGCTGGGACGCGAGGCGGTGAGCGTGCTGCTGGATGAGATTCCGGCCGAGACGCGGGGGCGGCTGATTGAAGAAGTGACGCGCGTACCGGGCGTGCTCAGCGTGGAGCAGGCGCGAGTGCGACGGGCGGGAGCGGGTTATTTTGCGGACCTGACGGTGGCGTTGCCGCGGCGGTATACCTTTGAGCACACCGGCGAGCTGGTGCAAGCGGCCACCGATGCGGTGCATCGCACGCTGCCGGAGGCCGATGTGGTGATCCACACGGTGCCGCGGCAGGCCAGGGCGGAGAGCATCTTCGACCGGGTGCGGGCGGTGGCGGCACGCAACAACGTGAGCGTGCACGAGCTGAGCGTGCAGTCGCACCGGGGAAAGCTGCGCGTGGAGCAGCACCTGGAGCTGGATGAAGCGTTGCCGCTGCTCAAGGCACACGACTTTGTCTGCGCGCTGGAAGCGGAGATTCTGCGCGAGGTTCCGGAGATCGATGGGGTGTTGACGCACATCGAGAGCGAGCCGGCGAAGATTGAGCCGCCGGGAGAACGGGTGGAGGCGGATCGCCGTATCGAGCAGGCGATGAAGGCGGCAGCGGCGCAGTTGCCGGAGATTGTCGATGTGCATGAGATTCAGGTGAGCCGCTCGGCCGAGCACATTCAGGTTTCGTGCCACTGCACGCTGCCTGACGACCTGACGATGGAACGAGTTCACGTAGCGATCACAGAGCTGGAGGATCGCTTCAAGCTGGAGTGCCCGGAGGTGTATCGGGTGACGATTCATCCCGAGCCGGTGACGGATAATTTGCGGTGAGGCGAAGAGGGTTCGCCTACCGCTGACAGCCATTTTTTGGAGTTCATAGAGCTCAAGCCATGAGAACACGTCCGGTTCTGAATTTCTTTCAAGTGGCGTCGCTGGTGATGGTGCTGGTGGCTGTGGCTTTGCTGGCGGCTGTCACCACTATGCACTTCGCCATTCACGGCAGGGAGGTGAAGGTGCCATCCCTCCAGGGAATGACCGTGGCAGAAGCGCGCAGTCAGACCTCGGGGCTGGGGCTAAACCTGGACGTGGACAATCGTTACTACTCCGGAGACGTGGCCGCAGGACACATTCTTTCTCAGTCACCCGCGGCGGGAACAGTGGTTCGGCGAGAGTGGCGGGTGCGTGTGGCGGAGAGCCTGGGACCACAAAAGGTGGAAGTTCCGGAGACTGTGGGGCTGGATGAACGTGTGGCGGCGCTACGGCTGCGGCGCGTGGGGCTAGAGGCGGGCACGACGGCGCGGATGCCCTGGAGCAAGGCGGCGGAGGGAATAGTGTTGGCCCAGGATCCTCCGGCGCACGCCCAGGGGATTGCGCGGCCCAGCATCGACCTGCTGGTGGCTGCGCCCAGCGACGATGCGCCGGATGGATTTGTGATGCCGGATTTGACGGGCCTGCCGGTGGTGTCGGCGCAGGCGGAGCTGGCGCGCGTGGGCATTCAGTCGGCGCGGCCACGGTTTGTGGATGTGCAGGTGGCGCCGGTGGGCAAGGGCAACGCGGCGCCGATGATGCCGGTGAAACCGGGCTCGGTGATGGCACAGCAGCCCGTAGCCGGCGCGCGCGTGGTGCAGGGTGAGCTGGTGAATCTGACGGTGGCGAAGTGAGAAGTACAGGGACTAGGGACTAGGGAATAGGGACTAGGTTAGCGCTGCGCGCCGATGGAGGGAATGCTGCATGGGATTGAGCGAAGATCTGGAGCGGGTGAGTTTGCAGGAGCGTGAACTTGTGTTGCCGCGGCTGGATGCGCAAGTTGCGTGGGAGCTGGGTACGCGGCTGCGGGCGCTGGCTGTCGAGCGCAAGCTGACACTGGTGATCGACGTGCGACGCTTCGGGCAGCCGCTCTTCTATGCGGCGCTGGACGGCACCACTCCGGATAATGCGGAGTGGGTGCGGCGCAAGAGTAATGTGGTGGCGCGCTTTCATCGCAGCTCTTATGGCGTGGGGATGACTCTGAAGCAGAAGAATACGACGCTGCTGGAGCGACAGGGTTTGCCGGTGGCTGACTATGCCACGGATGGCGGGGCATTTCCGCTAAGTGTGGCTGGTGCCGGCGTGGTGGGCAGCGTGACCGTTTCCGGATTGCCGCAGCGAGCGGATCACGAACTAGTGGTGGAGGCGCTGTGCGGGATGCTAGGGCGCGCGTACGCGGAGCTAAAGCTGGCGGCGGAGTAGGGCTGAGAGCGTCGTTTCCCAGGTCTCAAAATCGAGACCTGGGGCACACACAGTGATTCTGTTCAGGCGGTTCTCTCAATCAAAGCAATAAAAAATCCGTCGGTGTGGAATGCGCCGGGGAGAAGGCGGAGTGCGCCCTCGGGTGTGAGCGAGCTGCGCAGGCGCTCCGCACCGCTTTCCGCGAGAATGCCTTCACTTCGCAGAGCTTCAATGCGGGCCTCAAATGAAACCATTCGGGCGTTCGCGTTTACGGCCAGGACCGCGGCGATGACCCGCTCGTTTTCTTCCGGCTCCAGCGAGCAGGTGGAGTAGACGACGAGGCCGCCGGGGCGGACGGCGCGCAGCGCGGCAGCGAGGATCGCGCGCTGGCGTTCGGCCTGGCGTGCAAGGTCCTCAGGTCGCAGGCGATGGCGAATCTCCGGATTGCGGCCCAGTGTTCCGGTTCCGCTGCAGGGCACGTCGGCCAGGGCAAGATCGAAGGTGGATTCTTCCGTGAGTGCGGCTGCGTCGGCCAGGCGGCATTCGATGCTGGCGGCGTGAGGGGCGAGGCGCTTGCGGAGCTGTTCCAATCGCGGCTCACTGGATTCCATAGCGACGATGCGAGCTTCGGGGTTACGCTCGGCGAGGATGAGTGTCTTTCCGCCGGGCGCGGCGCAACAATCGAGAATTGTTTTAAGTTTTTGGGTTGAATTTACGCTGGCAATTTCCGCTACCAGTTGTGAGCCTTCGTCCTGCAGGCGCACGCGGCCTTCCAGAAACGTCGTCATGTCGCCAGAGATGACCGTACGTGCGGCGGTGAGTAGTTGGCCTGGTTCGAGGGCGATGCCGGCTGCGCGGAGTTCGGTTTCGACAGCCGGGGCGGCGAGGCGCGCTGTGAGCACAGGTTGGCTTTGGCCGTGATGGCAGATGGATCGCGCTGCATCGAGGCCGTAGAAGTTGATCCAGCGCTCGACCATCCAGGAGGGGTGAGCCTCCATGTCTGCCGAGAAATTTTCCTCAGGGGCTAAAGCCCGCGTTGTTATTGCGGCGTTAGTGGCACGACTAAAGTCGTGCCCTGACGCTTCATGGCTCGTTATTGAATTTTTCCGCAAGTCGTAAAGTCGTGCCCTGACGCTTCGTGGCTCGTTATTGAATTTTTCCACAAGCTGTGAAGTCGTGCTCAGACACGAACGAGTGTCGGAATAGAGTTGTTCTGCACCCTGCCATGTGTTGGTAAGCTTACGCAGGACGGCGTTGACCATGCCGGAGGCGAAGTGGTGGCCGGCTTGCTTGACCAGTTCGACGCTTTCGTCGATTGCTGCACGGGCGGGGATGCGGTCCAGGTGGAGCAATTGGAATGCGCCCAGACGCAAGGCGATCAGGACTTCTGTATCGAGCTTCGCATTGGGGCGGGCCAGCAGGGCGCGGATCTGGTGGTCGAGCTGAATCTGCCAGCGGAGCACGCCCAGAACGAGGGCCGTAGCCAGGTTGCGGTCGGGGGCGGAAAGAGCGTTGACGGCTTTGCCGCGCAGCAGGTCGTCGGAATGAGGCTGTCCACGCTCGACGGCTGAAAGAATGTTATAGGCGGCCTTGCGCGCTGGGGAGATTTGAGCCGGGTGATTTTTCTGAGCGGTCCTCGTCGTGTCTGTTTTCTTCCGTGCGGTCATTGCGTCAGAGCCCCGAGCCGCGCGTTAGCAGGGAGAGCAATTCCGCGAAGAAACTCGGCTGCCGCGAGGCGCTTTTTGCCTTCGAGCTGCATTTCGACGAGTTCCAGCCAGGTGTTTCCGGCGCAGGCGACCAGTAGGCGATGGTCCTGAATGTGCATCTGGCCGGGGAGGATGGGGGCGGCAGGGGCGGGGGTGGGCTCGGCGGGCGTTGATTCCTGAGAGCCGGGCGCGTCCACGACCTCCATGCGGTGAACGATCAGCTTTTTGCCGTCGAGCGCGGTGAAGGCACCGGGCCAGGGCTGAAAACCACGCCAACGATTCTTGAGTTCAGTGGCCGTGCGCGCAGCGAATTCCATGCGACCGTCATTGCGGCCAAGCAGCGGGGCAAAGGAAGCACCAGCTGGATTCTGCGGCTGGGGCACAATGGTTCCATTCTCCAGTCCAACCAGGGTCTTGATCACCAGCGGCGCGCCTCCCACGGCTAAAACGTCGAGGAGGTCAGCCGCAGTCTGCTGGGGAAAGATGGCGAGGGCCTGCTGAAGAAGAATGGGGCCGGTGTCAAGTCCTTCTTCGAGCAGCATGGTGGTGTTGCCGGTAACGGTTTCGCCCATGGCTACCGCCCACTGGATGGGAGCGGCGCCGCGGTAGCGGGGAAGCAGGCTGGCGTGCAGGTTGATGCAGCCCAGCCGGGGAAGCGCGAGCATCCAGGGCGGAATGAGGCGGCCATAGGCGACGACGACAATAGCGTCGGGCGCGATGGCTTCGACCTGAGAGCGAAATTCGGAGTTGTTGCGAATCGTTTCCGGCTGCGCGATGGGAAGGCCGGCGGCGAGCGCAGCCTGCTTGACGGGCGGAGCGGTGAGTTGCCGGTCGCGGCCCACGGGGCGGTCGGGTTGCGAAACTACCAGGGTGATTTCATAGCCGGTCACTACGAGCGCATTGAGCGTGGGCACGGCAAACTGTGGAGTCCCGCAGAAGATCAGCCTGAGGGGATTCGTCATGTTCGTCCCTCGGGGTGAGTTTACCACTTGCCTTCACGTTGCAGTTTGCGAATCTTGCGCAGCGCCAAATCGCGCTTAAGGGCGCTCATGCGGTAGATGAACAACAAGCCGTCCACGTGGTCGATTTCATGTTGGAAGCAGCGCGAGAGCACGTCTTCGCCGTCCATCTCAAACCACTTGCCCTTCTCGTCCTGGGCGCGGATGCGCACCTTGGCATGGCGCGATACCTTCTCGCGAATCTCGGGAAAGCTGAGACAGCCTTCCTCTTCGTAGACCTTGCCCTCGCTGGAGATGATCTCGGGATTGATGAGCACCAGCTTGTCTTCGGGCTCCTTGCCCATGCTCAGGTCGATCACCGTCAAACGTTTCGAGACATTTACCTGCGGCGCGGCCAGGCCGATGCCCTGCTCGGCGTAGGTGGTCTCGAACATGTCGGCGATCAGCTTGCGCAACTCGGCGTTGAACTCGGTAATCGGCTCGCCGGGCCGCGCGAGCACGGGGTCAGGATATTTAACAATCTTTAGAATCATCGGCTTCTGCGAATAGCTCCGTCTCTGCGCAATCTTAATAGTTCCGTATCTGTTGGATGTATCCGTCAAAATTTCGTCGCAATTCCAGTGCGGAATCTCCGCCGAATTTTTCCTGTGTAAGGCGGGCGATGGTGAGCGCCACCATGGCCTCGCCGACCACACCGGCGGCGGGTACGACGCAAATGTCGCTGCGCTCGTAACTTGCGCTGGTCGCCTGGCGGTTGTCAAAGCGGATTGATTCGAGGGGCTTGCGGAGGGTGGAGATGGGCTTCAGGTAGCCGCGGACAACAATGTCCTCGCCGTTGGAGACGCCGCCTTCGATGCCGCCGGCGTTGTTTTGCGGGCGGATGAAGCGGGTGGGCTTGCCGGTGTCTTCAGCCGCATAATGAATGGGGTCGTGAACCGCAGAGCCGAAGCTCTCGGCGGCCACCACGCCTCGGCCAATCTCGACCGCCTTGACGGCCTGGATGCTCATCACCGCGGAAGCGAGTTGGGAGTCGAGGCGCTCGTCCCAGTTGGCGTAAGTGCCCAGGCCGGGCGGGACATCATGCGCCACCACCTCGAAGACGCCGCCGACGGTGTCGCCGGTGCGGGCAGCTTCCTCGACCTCTTCCTTCATGCGAGCCTCGGTGGCGGAATCGACGCAGCCGAGAATGACTTCGTCGCGAGCAACAAGGGCGGCGATTTCTTCCCATGTGGCGGCACGGTCGAGCGCCACGCGTCCCACGCGGATGGTGTGGCTGGCAATTTCAATCCCGAGAGTCCGCAATATCAGCTTGGCCATGGCTCCGGCGGCGACGCGTGCGGCGGACTCGCGGGCCGAAGCGCGCTCCAGCACGTAACGGGCGTCGGGGAAGTTGTACTTGAGTGCGCCGGCGAGGTCGGCGTGGCCGGGACGGGGCGAGGCGACGGCCTGATGTTGCGCGGGGTCGCCAGCCTCAACGGGGAGTTTTTCTTCCCAGTTCTTCCAGTCGCGGTTGATGATTTCAATCGCAATCGGGCTGCCTATGGTTTTGCCGTGGCGCACGCCCGCGAGTACGTGGGCCTTGTCGGACTCGATCTTCATCCGTCCGCCGCGACCGTAGCCCTGCTGGCGGCGCCACAGCTCGCGGTTGACGAAATCGAGATCGACAGGCACGCCGGCCGGCATCCCGGAGATGAGCGCAATGAGGGCTTCTCCATGGGATTCGCCGGCGGTTGAGAAACGGATCATATCTTCTTGATTGTAACGGAGGAACAGTGGTCAGTGGGCAGTGAACAGTGGTCAGTCAAAATGCCCGGTGAGTCTTTCCCGTCTGTTTGGAGCTTTCGTGTATTCTGCTTGCGTGGTCAAGAGTTTCCCTGTTCCGCGCTCTTCACTGACTACTGACCACTGAAAGCTGACAACTGACTATGAGCTACTTCCTCTTCAAGAGCGAGCCTGATGTCTACTCCTTTGACGATTTTCTGCGCGACAAGGAGACTGTGTGGGATGGCGTAACCAACCCTACGGCTGTGATGCATCTTCGCGCGATGAAGCCGGGGACGAAGTGGATTTTCTACCACACAGGCGACGAGCGCACTTCTGTAGGCACCGGAACCGTGATGAGCGTGGATGCAACCGATCCCAAGGTTCCCGTCGTGAAGGTCAAGGTGGGCAAGCGGCTCATGCAGCCCAAGACCCTGATGGCCATCAAGTCCGAACCGCTCTTTGCCAAATCTCCACTGATCCTCATCGGGCGGCTGTCCGTGGTGCCTCTGACCGAGGAGCAGTGGGAGTGGTTTGTGGGGTGAGAGAGCAGAAAACACTGTACAGCAGATAAATTGCACATATTAGTTGCAATTTCAGCATGAAAGGTGGTAAGATTTCCTTGTTTCCTTGAATGAGGTGATTCATGCTGGCCAAATTGACCGTCAAAAACCAGCTCACACTCCCCAAGGCGGTGGTCACACGCTTCAGCGGAGTGGAGTATTTCGACGTGAGTACGGATGGGGACGCGATCACGCTCAGGCCGTTGCGGCGCAGCCGCCTAGATGAGGTGCGCGACAAACTCGCCAGGCTTGGCATCACGGAGCAGGATATTACTGACGCGATTGCATGGGCGCGTGAAAGCCATTGACCGACCCAATGCGGCTGAGAGTTGTCTTCGACACGAATGTTGTCCTTTCCGCGCTCCTGTTTACCCATGGCCGGTTGAGCTGGATGGTTGGCCATTGGCAAGCCGGAAAATGCGTGCCACTCGTCTCGCATGAGGCAGCAGCGGAGTTGACGAGAATCCTCACATACTCGAAGTTCCGGCTTACCGCCGACGAACAGTTGGAAGCCCTGGCCAGCTATATCCCCTATTGTGAGGCAGTCGAGATAGCAAATTTCTGCCCGATTCTTTGTCGCGATCCTAAAGATCAGCCATTTCTAGATCTGGCACATAGCGGCAAGGCTGACTTGCTGGTGACCGGCGACGAGGATCTACTGGCGCTGGCTGGACAGACAGCATTTGTTATCGAAACGCCGGAGGAGTACCGACGGAGACTTTCCGCAGAAGGACTGCAGCGATAATCCGGTTGTCTGACGCCTTACATCCAGATATTAGAAGGCCCGCGAGGCCTTCTTACAGTCCCACTGACGTTTTGTTGGTCTGTTTGAATCTTCCATAGTGAGCACACCGATATTGCGATCAAGTGTTGAGATTGTAGAGAAGAACCCTGCAAAATCTTTGTTCCAAATCACTTTATCGTCGGTTATTGTCGCGGGCGCCATGTAAGCGTTCTCGCGAACGGTGGGTGAGAACCACCAGGCTACGGTTCTGGCACTCATGTCAATGCTCACATACAAGTCCACAACACTCGAGCCACGGTTGCTACAGGCGAGATCGACGGTCTGGGCATATCCAGACACGAGTATGCCCTGGCTAACTGCCGCGCTAAGAACCACAGCCAGCCCAATCTTCAGGATGCGAAGTCGAATCATGTGCTTTCTCCTTGTTAATGCCACAATCTATTTGGAACACCAGCGGTTTGCCGGATCCCTGTTGTTCCCAGAGCTCGCCCGCCGCGGCTATTAGACCCGCATGGTCTGAATTGTACGCCCACCTCACCGCTTTCCGTCCTTCTATTCCTTGGCTTCTCCTAGCCAACGCTTGGTGTTGAGTAACTGTCGCTGATCGAGCGCCCAGACTTTGCCGGTCATCTCATCCGCGCCTTTGCCTTCGCGGAGGCACTTATCGAACTCGCCCTGGATGGCCTCCATCTTGGCGTCGAGGTCGTCGATGAAGCTCAAGGCGAGCGCTTCGGGAATCATGGGCAGCTTGGGAGAGCCGAACTCCAGCTTGCCGTGATGCGACAAAATCATGTGCAGAACAAGAGTTTTAAGGCGCGGCGGGAAGTTGGGCAGGTTGTCGATGGCGCGCTCAACCAGCGCTGTGCCGATCTGGATGTGGCCCAATAAAACTCCCTCAACCGTGTACTCGAAGCCGATCTCCCACGAGAGCTCGCGGATCTTGCCGATGTCGTGCAGGATGACGCCGGTCAGCAGCAGGTCGCGGTCAAGGAGAGGATAACTGGGAACGATACGGTCGGCCAGAGTCAACAAACTGACAACATGCTCCAGCAGGCCGCCGAGCCAGGCGTGGTGTAGCTGCTTGGCGGCGGGGGCTTCGCGGTAAGCGGCGGCAAGGGCTGGATCATTGAGCATGGTGTTGAGCAGCCGCTTGAGGTCGGGATTGCGGAAGCTGTCGACGAAGCCGAGTAGCTGACGCCAAAGTTCAGCCACATCGTATGTGGTGGAGGGCAGCAGGTCTGATTTGTCCACCTCGGTCGGCAGCGCAACACGGATCTGGTCGACCTTCATCTGCAGGCGGTCGTCGAAGCGGGAGGCCGAACCGCGAGCCTTGACCACATCGCCGCGCTCAAAGTCTTTGGCGATACGCGGATCAGAGAGCTCCCAGATGCGGCCCTCGAGCTGGCCGGTTTTGTCGCCCAGGATGAGGCTGAGGTAGGGCTTGTTGTTCTTGGTGGTGCGTTGCTGCTTGGCCAGCACGATGAAGTAGCCGTCGAAGAGCTTGCCTTCGTCGAAGTTGGCCAGATCGGCGATGTAGATATCTTTCATTCTGCCGAGAAGCTTAATTCATTGGGGCGGGATTGGGTGAAAAAACTGCGAAGGGCGGGGCACCCGAGTTGACGATTCGCAAGTAAGGCGGCTAGGTTATCGGCAGGGAATGATTCGAGAGGAAATACAGATGAAAAGGATTTGTTGGGTGTTTGCGGGTGTTTTTGCTCTGGTTGCGCTGGTTGGTTTGGCTCAGGCGCCGCAGCCGGTTGGGCAAACGGGACAAGCGGCTCACCACTGGAGCATCGTGGTTCATGGGGGCGCGGGAGTCATCGCACGGAAGGCGCTGGGCCCCAAGGGCGACACGGACTATCGCGCCTCGCTGGCTCAGGCTGAGGCTGCCGGTGCCAAGGTGCTGGACCGGGGCGGCTCGGCACTGGATGCCGTTGAGGCCGTGATTAATGTTCTGGAAGACGATCCGCTGTTCAACGCGGGCCGGGGCGCGGTCTTCACCTCCGCCGGCAAAAACGAACTGGACTCGGCCATCATGGACGGCTCAAATCTGAAGGCGGGCGCGGTGGCCGGGGTGACGCGCACCCGGCATCCCATCAGCCTGGCGCGGGCGGTGATGGAGAAGTCACCGTACGTGATGCTGGCCGGCGCGGGCGCTGACGCCTTCAGCGCGCGGGTTGGCGTGGATCAGGTGGACCCCAGCTTCTTTTTCACTGAAGCGCGCTGGCAATCGCTGGTGAAGCAATTGCAAAAGCAGGGTCTGCCTGTGCCGCCGCGTCCAGTTGGCGCGCCACCTCCGCCATCGGGACCGGCCGTGCCGGTTGCGCAGATCGACGAATCTGCTGACTCGCACGTGCATGGCACGGTGGGAGCGGTGGCGCTGGACCGAGCCGGCAACATCGCCGCGGGCACCTCGACGGGCGGATTGCAGGCCAAGATGCCGGGCCGGGTGGGCGATTCGCCGATCATCGGCGCGGGGACCTACGCATCGAATCAGTCGTGCGCCGTTTCGGCCACCGGCTCGGGCGAGTACTTCATCCGCCTGGGCGTGGCGCGGGAAATCTGCAACTTGGTGGCGTTCAAGGGCATGAGCTTGCAACAGGCCGCCGACCAGGTGATTCACCAGGAGCTGGAGGCGCTGCACGGAGACGGCGGCGTCATCGGCCTCACTCCCGATGGGCAAATGGTGTGGAGCTTCAACACGCCGGGAATGTTCCGCGCGCGGCAGACGGAAGGCGGTCCGGTGGAGGTCAAGATTTATAGCGATGAGCCACCTGCGGTGGGGCCAACTGCTCGCTAAGCGCTCGCATGGGGTTCGTGTTTTCCCCGGATCCCAAATGCGAGGGGCCGGGGCACCCGGCAAGAAAAGAACGCTAATCTGTGCCGCTGGACGGCCCTGCGCCGGCAGAACGGCCTACGGATTAGCACCTGACGGGCGCTCAAGCAGCAGCTTTTCTGGCAGATGCGGCTTGCGCTACCAGCCGCACACCGAGCGCCGCACAGACGCGGCTCATGGTATCAAAGCGCGGTGCGCTGCCGGAGCGCAAGGCTTTGTAGAGAGCTTCGCGGGTGATGCCAGCGGACTTGGCGATCTCCTTCATGCCGCGGGCGCGGGCAATGTTGCCCAAAGCCTTTGCCAACAGGGTCGCATTGTTTTCGGCCAAAATGCCGGTCAGATAAGCGGCGATGGTCTCTTCGTCATCGAGGTAAAGCGCCGCGTCGAATTCAGGCAGGTCGTCCACGTTAATCTTTTTGCTCATCGAATCCCCTTCCGCTTTTCATCTCTCAGACCAGCGTTGCTGCCAGCGCCTTCGCGCGTTGAATGTCTTTCGTCTGTGTGCGCTTGGAACCGCCGGCAAGCAACAAGATGAGCTGCGCTCCGCGTTGTGTGTAATAAACACGCCATCCTGCGCCAAAGTCTATCCGCAGTTCAATCACGCCATCGCCAAGCGCCTTGAAGTCACCCAATAAACCGAGCGCCAAACGATCAATTCTGCCCAGCACGGCAGCGCGCACTTTCCTGTCAGCCAAGCCGTCGAGCCAAGCGGAGAATCCGGGAAGCGGCTTGATTACGCTCATGGATATACGGTAATCGAACGATTACCGCATGTCAAGCCCCGGACACTCGCAATTTTCAGCCGCATAAAAAACAGTGATCAGTGATCAGTGGTCAGTGGCCAGGGGAGTCGTGCGGAAGGATTCGGTCCGGGCATACGCGGAGTGTATTTGGTGGAATCCCTGGTCCCCAACTGCAAGGGACCAGGGGCACCCAGTTTTGAGTTATTGAATACAATGGGGACCTGCGCCACCCGCCTTACGGTCGACCGACCATGGCCTGAAGCCGTCTCAGTAGGTGCCGACCAACAAGGAGTACTAGATGAAACCGAAACGTTGAATCTTCTTCGTTCGAGAGCCCCGGATGAGATCCCTCTGGGCACAGGCGACGGAAAAAGGCCTCGAAGAAACCTTTGCCGTCATGAGACCACTCATTCAACTCAGCGATGAAAAATGGAGGGGTAACATTGGCCAGCCACTGTCTCCGGGCATGACCTGTTGGCGGATACCCACCTGTCGGCGCGGGTGCTCTCAATGCGATTTCATCCAGCAAGCTCTCGATGAAAGTCCTGAATTGGGCGTTCGCACCAGGCCACTGACCGCGTACATGCGCGCTAATTCCTTGGTCGAGATGTACACCAGGAACCTGCAATCCAAACCGGTCTAGGAGTAGATGCACTTCATCCTCAGCAGAAGGAAGATCCACGATTCCCGGAAGGGTTCGCCTGAGTGTCCCATCCTCAACTGTGAAACCGTCGCGCTCTAGTCCTCGATTCAAAACTGCAAAATGACTCTGAAAATCAGTAAAGCTGAACACAGAGGGATAGCCGCTAAAACTCCTCTCGATTGCCCTGCCGAGAATCGCTATAATGACCGCATCTGAAAGATTCTCTTCATACTCGTTGTTGAGAAGAGGATTTTTGATCAAGTAATGGCCAATTGCATTGGTCTTATCGGCCTTTGAAGGCCCTACAGCCACGGATTCCAAGCCATGCTCCAAAGCGAATCGATCGATTTCTGAATTGGTACGATCCGCCAAGATATCCGTTGCCGAGAGTATTGTGCGTCGTGAAAATTGGGCCATGATCTTCTTTCAGAATTCTACATCCGCTAGAACTGTCGTTTAACAGGGTTAGCAATTTTGCAGCTTCCATAATCAGTCTTGGCTGGGTCGCCCTCGAAGCTTGCACTAAATTCTAAGTTGGTGCGATCAATACGGAAGTAGAACGTCCAGTCTACATCCGGTAAATACTGATTATACGGAATTTTCCAATTGAATTTCACGTCTGTTTGCGCGAATTGAGCCGGTCGAGTGTACGAACTTCCGTTCGTGAATCCATCATCGGTAAAGATTACAGTTTGTGCATCTTCGTTAAGTGTCAGTTTGTAATTCGTTGTTTTATCTGAATGCTTGTTATGAGTGGTGCATTCGAGGTACACAGGAGCCGCGTAAGCTGAAACAGATAGCGTTGCAAGCAGTACCACGGCAGCGGTAATCAATTTAAATTTCAAGCTGACCTCCTTGAGTCGGATGGCCCACATCCCAATCTACCAAAAAGAATGGTTGCCCCAGGTCTGGATTTTCAGACCTGGGATTTTGCATTTAGCGGATAATCTCGAATTTTTCCCAGGGACAGTTGCAGACCGGGCAGCGTTCGTGTTCCTCTTCGGTCTCAGAGGTGTAGCCGCAGACCGGGCAGACGTAGAAGTCGCGGGCCTCGCCGATCCATGAGTCCTTCTTTCCGGCTACCAGCAGGGCGATGGCCTCGGCATAGAGGCGCGCGTGGGTCTTCTCGGCTTCCAGGGCTCCATGAAAGGTGCGGATGGCGGCGGTGTTCTTACGCTCCGTTGCCTCCTGGAGGAAGCCGGGGTACATGGTGGCGATCTCGTATTGCTCGCCGTTCAGGGCGGCCTTGAGGTTTTCCAGGGTGGACTTCACCTCGACGGGGTGAATCTCGCACTTGGCGCTGCCGCCCAGGGCGCCGATGACGCGGGCGTGGTTGGCGGCGTGAATCTGCTCGGCGCGGGCGGCGGCGCGAAAGAGGCTGGCGGCGCCGCGCAGGCCTTCGGTATCGGCCTTGGCTGCAAAGGCGGTGTACTTGGCGTGGGCGTTCGACTCGCCCTCAAAGGCGGACATTAGGTTCTGAACGGTGATGGTGTTTTCCGCGGCAATTGCTGACATGAGAAATCCTCCCCAACTCCGTTCAAGAGGCTACGGGCGGCGCAAGACGGTGCGCTGTGACGCCGGTTACAGAGGATGGGGGCAAAATCCAGTGAAAACTTATCGTTCCAAAGACGGCATCTGGATGAAAATGCAATAGAATGTCGTCATGCCAGAAGTGTTTCGTGAACGCGGCTTCAGGTTTTTCTTTTATTCGGATGAGGGATCTCCGCAAGAGCCGGTTCACATCCACGTCGTTAGGGACCAAGCGGAGGCGAAATTCTGGTTGAACCCCACGGTTCGAGTAGCCTACAATAAAGGTTATGACGTGCGGACTTTACGCGAGTTGCAGAGATCGGTTGAGGCAAATAGAAGTCGGATTGTGAGGGCATGGAATGTACATTTCGTTTAAACCTGTGAGTGTCCGTTTCGATTCCGACAGTTTCCATGTCGATTTGAGCGACGGTCGTGTCATCGATGTCCCGCTGGCCAGGTTTCCCCGCTTGTTGCGCGCTACTGCGGAGCAACGTGAACAGGTACAGATTAGCAACTGCGGCCTGCACTGGGAGGCTTTGGATGAGGATATTTCCGTCGCTGGCTTAATCGCTGGCAAAGGGGATCAGACTGCAACGGCCAAGACGTATGCCGCGTCCGCGTAGAGCGCGCAATCAGCAAAAAGCAAAGAGGCCATCCCCGGCGGGATGGCCTCTTGATTTGTATGCGACTAGACGCCTACCGCGCCTCGCTGCGCGCGATGGCTTTCTGGGCCAACACCTTGTGGGCGTTGTCCTCGAGAGCCTGGGCTTCAGGCAGGAAGGTGAGCGCCTTCTGAATCTCCGGGTCCCAGTCGGCGCGGGCGCGCAGGCCTTCCGTTTCGCCAATCTGGGTGATGATGACCTGAGACTTGATGCTGATCTTGAGCCAGTCCATCACGCCGTTGAGTTCGGCATCGGTCCAGGGGATCTCCTGGCTGGTGAGGAATTTCTTGAATTCCGAGAGTACTTCCGCATCCACCTGGAAGTTTTTGTCCACGGTGCGGTTGGCCAGATAGACCGGGGCGAAGTGGAAGAACACATCCTTATAGATCAGCGAGTCCTGGAAGCGGTTGGTTTTGGGACTCTCGATCTTCTCGTCTGGAGTGATGCCGCCGCCGCCGTAGACTGTGCGTCCAGCGTCAGTTAATTTGACCTCACGGCTGGAGTTGTCTGCCGGTTGCACTCCACCGTGGGTGTAGTAGTTGTAGAGCGAGACGCCGGAGTAGTCGCGCTGGATGAGCCGGCCGGAGGGGGTGTAGTAGTGGTAAGTGGTGAGCGCCAGCGCCATGGTGTGATCGGCCATATCGTAGACGGTCTGGACGAGACCCTTGCCGAAGGTGGTTTCGCCGACGATGAGGGCGCGGTCGTGATCCTGCAGGGCGCCGGAGACGATCTCCGCGGCTGAGGCAGTGCCTCGGTTGACCAGCACGACGATGGGGAAGGTGTGGCCTCCGTTGCCGTGTGTGGCGGTGTAGACCTGGTCGGGGTAGGCGCGTCCGCGCTGGCTGACGATGCCCTGGCCCTTGGTTAACAGGTGGTCGCAGACCTCGACTGCCTGACTGAGCAGGCCGCCGGGGTTGCCGCGCAGGTCAAAGACCAGCCCCTTCACGTTGCTGAAGCCGTCGATGGCCGCGATGACCTCCTGGGCGGTGGTCTCCTGAAATTGCGACAGGTGGATGTAGGCCACGCCGGGGCGAATTTCGTAAGCCAGGTCGACAGAGGGGTGGGGAATCTCGTCGCGGATCAGGTCGAAGACCAGCGGCTTTGGCTTGCCCTCGCGGATCATGGTGGCCTGGACGTGGGTTCCCCTGGGGCCTTTGAGAGCCTTGGCTACCATGTCGGAGGAGGTCAGGGTGTTACCTGCACTCTTGCTTTCAGCATTATTTTCCGGCCTGTTGTCTATGGAAACAAGCTTGCCGTCCACCGCGTAGATGATGTCGCCGGGGCGGATGCCGGCGCGGAAGGCGGGGGCGCCCTCGGCGGGATAGACGACAAATACTTTGGTTCCTTGCTGTTGGATGGTCATGCCGACACCGTAGTAGCGGCCATGCTGCTCCTCACGCATGCGGGCGTAGGCCTTGGGGTCGTAGAAGTTGGAGTGCGGGTCGAGTACGCGCAACATTCCGGGAATAGCACCGTCGTAAATGACGGTATCGGCCTTTTCGCTGTCGATGGGATCGGCGTAGTTCTGCTCCACCAGCGCATAGACATTGGTGAAGGACTTAAGGCTGTCGCGGAGCTGGCTTTCGTCGGCTGCGGACTGAGCCCCCACCCTGCTCTGCAAAACGCTGCCAGCAAAGGCACATACGGCAAAAAAGATGACCACGGCGAAGAGGGTGCGGCGGGTGCGGGGAGTCATATTAGGGAACAACCTCCGGAGTGCGTGAGACAGGGGCCTGAGAAGCTCTTTGAGAGCCAATCTCAAGGCTAAAGTATAGCAGTACTGCGTTATTTGACGCGGGGCAGGGTCTTTGGTCAGCGCGGGTAAGAACAGGGAACAGGGAACAGGGAATAGGGAACAGGGACTAGGGACTAGCGGATATGGAGTTGGGTCAGGTAATTTCTGGGCATCCGCATTTTCGACACGGACAAAGATATGGCAGAGGGCGCTGACTGGGGCGAGTGGCGTTGCAGATACACTTTTTTGCAAAAGTTGGGGCTGTTTGGAGGGAGAAACGGGCACTAAACACGCGCATATAAGGACATGAAAACTTGTATGGAACTGCTTTCAGGGGAGTTTTTCTCTATGTGTTCGCCTAGAGGGAAGTATCCTCTATTTTATGAATAGGTTAAGGCAAATTATTTACAGGAAATTTCGAGAAGTTGACCTAGTCATGACCTAGGTCAAGTGGGGGGAAACTGGCCGAGACAAGGAACGAGAACAGGGGCTAGAATCCGCGGAAGTGTTCCACGTGGAACATATTCATTCTGTTGAATTTATCTCTAGGTTTACTACTTAATTATCAGCAAGGTTTTGAAAATAAATATCAGAGAACAGGGGTCAGGGGTTAGGGATTAGGGATTAGGACGATGTCGGCAGGGGTGAGTGCTGAGTCAGATTCCACGGCTACGGGAGATTGCCGGGGTTGGCGGGCTGGGGTTTAGAGTGGTGGTGACACCATGAGCAACTTCAAGCTGAAGGCTACGCACGCGCCGGTCAAGGCTTACTACGAAACGCTGGAGCGGTTCGGGCGGGGCAAATTCGACAACGAGGGGAACGTGCGGCGGGCCTTTGAGGCACTGCTGGAGAAGTGCGCGCGGGCGTATGAGTGGATCGTGTTGCCCGAGTACCAGATCACGCGGACGGGCAAGAATCCACTGCGGGTGGATGCGGCGGTACTGGACGCCTTCAATTTGCCGCGCGGCTATTGGGAAGCGAAGGACGAGAAGGACGACCTGAAGGCGGAGATGAACTAGAAGTTTACTGCCGGGTGAAAACTGTAGAATCCTCATCAGGATCATCCAATCCGATGGATAATCTCACCAAACAGGAGCGAAGCGAGCGGATGTCTCGCATCAAGGGCGCAAATACCGGTCCAGAGATGATCGTCCGCCGTTTGGTACACGGCATGGGATTTCGATACCGCCTTCATGCGCGCGAACTTCCCGGAGTTCCTGACATGGTCTTTCCGAGGTTGGGCAAGATTATCTTTGTGCACGGTTGTTTCTGGCATCAGCATCCAGGCTGCGGAAGGCAGCCGAAATCCCGTTTGGATTTTTGGGCGAAGAAGTTGTTCCAAAATCGGGAAAGGGATATCCGTAATCAACGGAAGTTGCGTTCCTTGGGCTGGCGAGTTCTGATAGTGTGGGAATGTACCTGTTAAGGTGGATTCAAAGAACAGTATCACCATAAAGCTGTCATCCTGAGCGGAGTTTGGCGCGCTCTTTGCGCCAAACGTAGTCGAAGGACCTGCGTTTGCTTTTGCGTTTGTCTTTCTTTTCAACTCACCGCACGGGATAGTTAAAAACTCGTTTGGCCCGGCCGTCGAACTGATATTACCCAATCTGGAGTTGTGAGGTTGAATTTTCATGAGCCATGACGTGAGTGCTATCGAAACTTCAAAACCAAGGTCAAAACGCAGCCAAAGAGCAATCGAACTGGACTATATCACTGTGGCCAGGGAAAATCATGCCAATCCATCGAGCAACGAAATTGAGATTGATGTCGACCCGAAGGTGAGCACTTCGGGAACGGGGGCCTGGGTCGCGGCTTGGGTTTGGGTGAATTGCGAAGAGGTGGGTCTGCGCAGGAGGTGTGAAACCTCTGCTGTGAAGCCTAAAAAGAAGCCCGCCACGTCTCAGGATTGAGATGAACAGCATCTTCAAGCGGTGGCGAAATAGTGAAAATGCGTGGTTGCCTAGCAAACAGATGCACCCGATAAATGCTCCAATCATTAGGGCGCTCCGCCGCTACTTCGCACTCATTGCGGCTTAAAAAGAATGGAGTTCGTGCGGCCCCATTTGTGGTTTTCACTTCAATTAAGCGCTCGTGACCATGCGGATCAAACGAGTAAATGTCGTAACCGGCCCCGTCTCCGTCTTCTTCAGCCACCCATCTAACCTTTCGAGCCAAGTCTTCCCGGTCAACTTGTGTGAGTTTTTTGCGTTCGACATTCACTACAAACGCCTCGCCAGCTTTTCCTAAAGAGCGGTTGCGGTGATCTCGCTCCACGGGATCAAATTTTCGTACGAGCCGACTTAATCGTTCCGGAATTGGCTGTTTCGCGGTTGTTGACGCTGGTGGGTCTACGAAGATCACAGACGATGGCGCTGTTTCCGTTTGTGGGGCCTGGGCCGGTACTAAGATCTCAGGATGCTGTGTCAGGTACCGGTCGATTCCATCGAAGATGGCGTTCTGATAATTCCTCTTTGGCATATAGCCAGGAATCCACGGAAGCCCGAGTTCGTCGAGTACGGCTGAGATATTTTGGTGCTTAAACTCGACTGACCTATGTGTTCGTCCTATCTTCGCCATGAGAGCCGCACTATGTCTGGACTTGACGTATGGCTTTCCGGCAAGATCGGCAGTGAGCATCGCAAAATAGTCGGCGATGATCGCGTCGAGTTCCTCGTCTCGCCAGGGTTTCCCGATCTTTTCGTCATCAGCCATGGACTTGCCAACATCTTACCGGAAGAAGCTGCGCATGGCACACCAAAGCGTCCAAAAATTGCGAAATCGACCCAGTTCGATAGAATTGGAGCGAAAAAAGCAAATACAAAAGCAACCGCAGGTGCTTCGACTATGCTGCGCTCGCTCAGGATGACAAGCAAAAAAACAAAAGCAAGAACAAATGCAAAAACAAAGGCAACCGCAGGTCCTTCGACTCCGTTTGGCGCAAAGAACGCGCCAAACTCCGCTCAGGATGACAGATTTGTTGAGATGCGATCATTTGTAAGATGTTCAACAATAATAACCAGCGCAGTGCGGGCCGATTGCCCTCTTCAATGATTTGGAATAAATTCTTTCCATGGAAGAGAAGGTCTATTTTACGTACATCGTAGCTAGCCGGAGCCACACACTTTACATTGGTATGACCGGCGATTTGCTGAAGCGGGTCTTCGAGCACAAACGAAAGATTCACGAAGGGTTCTCCGCGACATACAACTGCAACCGGCTGGTCTGGTTCGAGCGATTTACGGGTCCTGGTAGTGCGATTGCGCGAGAAAAGCAACTGAAGGGCTGGATTCGCGCGAAGAAGATAGCTCTGATCGAAAAATTAAACCCTACATGGAATGATCTGAGTGAAGGGTGGTATGCGGTTGATCCAACGGTAGCAAGCTGAATGGAACTACACATACGGGCTGTTGCATCATCCGGAGTACCGGAGGCGGTATGCGGCGAATCTGAAGCGGGAGTTGCCGCGGATTCCGATGGCGGCGGAGTTTTGGCGGTTTGCGGAGATTGGCGCGGCGCTGATGAAGCTGCACATTGAGTATGAAAAGCAAAAAGAGTATCCGCTGGAGCGGAGGGAGACGGGCAAGCTGAATTGGCGCATGGAGAAGATGGCGCTGTCGAAGGATAAATCGAAGTTGCGGTATAACGAGTTTCTGACGTTGAGCGGGATTCCGGCGGAGGCGTATGAGTACCGTCTGGGGAACCGGAGCGCGCTGGAGTGGGTGGTGGATCAGTACCGGGTTTCGACCGATGCGCGGAGTGGGATAGTGAACGATCCGAACCGGGAGGATGATCCGGAGTATATTGTGCGGCTGGTGGGGCAGGTGGTTACGGTTTCGGTGGAAACGGTAAGGTTGGTGAGGGAATTGGCGGGGTTGGAGATTGAGCAGGTTTAATCGCGACTTCGTCGCGTGGATTGATTTCTAAAAACAAAAGAACGAGTTTATGCCGGGGATAAATCCCCGGCCTACCTCTGGATCGATGGCGCCCTCAGGGGTTAAAACCCACGTATATTATGTTGCATTTGCGGCACGGTTAAAACCGTGCCCTGATACAAAGCAAAGCATTGAATGACCGGGGTGAATGAGATTCGAGGTTTCCCACCCATTCGCGAAGAGCACGAAAAGGATGGGGCACCCAATCTTTTGTGATTCATTTCAGGATGAAGCATGTGGTCCGGGCCTGAAGGCCTGCGCATAATCGCATTCTTTCCGGGGGTTGAAACCCCCGGCTCCCTCCGGAACCGCGATTCATGAAAAGCATCCCTCAGGGGTTAAATTCCACGTCCATTATGTTGCGTTTTCGGCACGGTTAAAACCGTGCCCTAAAAAGAAACAAAAACGCAAGTTCAACAAAACAAAGAAAAATTCCAAAGCGGGTTTTCCGTTCCCTCCGTAGCCGCAAATACAAAAACGCGGCGAGGATAGGGCACCCAAAGTTTTTTGAACAAGTGCAGCAAGTTAGCCTCCGCTACGCGGAGATCGCAAGTTAGCAAGTTAGCGGAAGTTTCCTTCCCCGTGGGTCGGCGAAGCTGGTGGACGACTGATACAAAGCGACGAAGAGCAAAAGCGGGTCCTTCGGCTGCGCTCAGGATGACGAAGCATAGCGAGGGTGAAGCAGACATGCCGAATTGGATCAGTGGTATCCCACCCATTCGCCAAAAACTGCGAATGGATCGGGCACGGAGCTTTTGTGGAACAACTAGTTGTGGATGGGCTGGGGTGGTTGGGGGAAACTGGGCGAAAATGGCGGAATTGGGCGGAAACTGGGGGAAGATGGATTTGCTGCTGCCCAGGCATTTACAATGGCGTCTATGCAACAGGGAACGAATGATTGCGCCCTGCGGTGTCCTGACCTTATGAATCTACGAATCTTTCACATTCCCGCGGCATTGGTGATTGGCACATTGCTGCTCGCAAGTACCCTGCAAGCGCAGACACGCCCGACGGCGCCGCAAAGCCCCTACGGCGGCGTGACGGTGGAGGAGATGATTGCTCGCGTCAACGACCAGATCATCACGCGCTCCGACTACGACCGGGCGATGAAAGAGCTGGATGATGCGGCGCGGCAGCACGGCGCCTCGATGCAGGAGATTTCAGCGGCGCACAAGGATCTGTTGCGCAACCTGATCGACCAGCAGCTATGGCTTTCCAAGGGCAAAGAGCTGGGCATCACGGGCGAAACCGAGCTGATAAACCGGCTGAACGAAATCCGCAAGCAATACAACCTGGAGAGCATGGACGACCTGGAAAAAGCGGCCAAGGAGCAGGGCGTCTCCTTTGAGGATTTTAAGGCCAACATCCGCAACGGGATTATTACGCAACTGGTGATGCGGCAGGAGGTGGGCAAGCGGGTTCAGTTTACCCCCGGCGAGGCGCAACGCTACTTTGAAGAACACAAGCAGGATTACGCGCAGCAGGAAAGCGTGAGCCTGGCGGAGATTCTGGTGAGCACCGGGACGCCAGCCCCTTCGGCGACGGAACTGGGCGGAGCGCAGCCGGATGATCCGGCAGTGTTGGCGGCGGCGCAGGCGAAGGCTAACGACATCGAGGCCAAACTGCACGCGGGCGGCGACTTTGGCCAATTGGCACGCAGCTTCAGCGACGGAACCACGGCGGCCGAAGGCGGCAATCTGGGCACGTACAAGCGCGGCGCGCTGGCCAAGGTGCTGGAGGACAAGACTTTTGCGCTCAAGGCGGGGCAGTACACCGAGCCGATTCGCACACGGCAGGGCTTCGTCATCCTGAAGGTGGTGGAGCACATTCCCGGCGGCGTTCCGCAGTACAAGGACGTTGAGCAGCAGGTGGAAGAGAATTTTTACATGGCGCGGATGGAGCCGGCCATGCGTTCCTACTTGACCACGATGCGCGAACAGGCCTTCATCGACATCAAGCCGGGTTATTCGGATACCGGCGCAAGCGTCAAGCAGACCAAGCCGGTTTTCAGCGCCTATGTGCCACCGACGCCGAAGAAGAAGAAGAAGGTGGAGCGCACGCGCTTCCGCGAGAGCACACACACCTTCCGGCAGAAGCAGAAGCCGTCAGCTACGGCAGAGGCTCCCCCCGAGGAAGCACCCGCGCCGGCAAACCCGGTGAAGAAGGGCAGGAAGGGCGCGGGAGCTGAGCAGGCCTCGATGAAGCCGGGCAAGAAGGAAAAGATTCGCCTGGGCCAAGCGCCTACAAAGACGCTGCCCGCCGCACCGCAGAGCGCGATAGAAGACGCGGGCGCTGGCGCGGGACCGCAAACGGCGAGTTCGGGCCAGGAGCCGGTGAACCCGCTGGAACCGGCCGCGCCTACGAAGAAGACCCGCTTCAGTGATCGCGCGAAAGAGGTTAAGCAGGCCAAGCAGCCCAAGGGCGAGGGACCGAAGCCGGACGCTCAGGCTCCAGCGGCACCCGACGCCGCCGAGGCTGCCGACCGCCAGACACAGGCTGGCCCGTTGGGCCTGGCCGGCGATACGTCGAAGAAAAAGAAAAAGACGGCGACGACGACGGGCGACAAGACCCGGCTGTCTGACAAGAAGAAGAATGAGACCCCAGCGCAGGAGACCGGCGACGTGCCATTGGGCGCGGCTCCACAACCGAAGCAGTAACCTCCCCATATCCACAAAGGCGCGGCTTCGGCCGCGCCTTTTCTATTCGCGCAACCTTTGTTCGTCGTATTAGAATGCTTGGTTCAGTACATCTTGACCTGGTTCGCGCTGTGCGGCTGTCAAGGCCAGCCTGCGCGAGCACGGGCGAGAAAGGCCGGGAGGATAATTATGAAACTGAATATCGTAACGCTGGTTTTCGTTGTTTTCTTCTTGCCGATCATTATCCTGAAATTTTGGGGACCTCCGTGGACAGCATCGCGTATCGCTGGACTTGCTGTTGTCATTCCGTCTGTTCTGCTATTCGCGCTGGCACACATTCAGCTGGGAGGGGCTTTCAGCGTGAAGGCCAAGGCTAGCACGCTGGTGACCACCGGGCTTTACTCGCGCATTCGCAATCCGATCTATGTTTTTGGCGGCCTGACGATCGCGGGATTCATGCTGTGGGTAAATCTGCCCTGGCTGCTGCTGATCTTCGTTTTTCTGATTCCCATGCAGGTGTGGCGCAGCCGGGAGGAGGCAAAGGTGCTGGAGGAAAAATTCGGCGCAGAGTATTTGGAGTACAAGAAGAAGACGTGGTTCTGAGCCCGGTTGAATCAAGGGATGGGTTTAGACCTATTCGGAAAATTCGATTTTTTGGAGAGGCAAGATGCATTCAGTTTGGTTTGGCGAGTTTTTGGGGACGCTGGTTCTGGTGCTGCTGGGCAACGGCGTGTGCGCCGGCGTGACGCTGCGCAAGTCTTACGCGGCGGATAGCGGCTGGATGGTGATTACGACGGGGTGGGCGCTGGCGGTGTTGTGCGGCGTGCTGGTGGCGCAGGCCTTTGGCAGCTCCGGCGCCAACATCAACCCGGCCATCACGCTGGCTGTCGCGGTGAACGGCGGAGATTATTCGCAGTTGGCTTGGCTGTGGTCGGCGCAGCTGCTGGGAGCGATGGGCGGAGCGGCGCTGATGGCGTTGCACTATGCGGCGCACTGGCAGGGGACGCCGGACCCGGCTGCCAAGCTGGGCGTCTTCTGTACCAATGGGGCGATACGCAACCCGCTGATCAACACTCTGAACGAGGCACTGGGCACGGCGGTGCTGGTGGTGGTGGCTTTTGCAATCGGCTCACGCGGAGTGGCGCCGAATGGAGTGGCAGCAGGAATGGGGCAGTGGCTGGTGGCCAGCCTGGTGTGGGGCATCGGGCTCTCGCTGGGTGGGACGACGGGGTACGCGATCAACCCGGCGCGCGATCTGGGTCCGCGGCTGGTTCATTGGCTGCTGCCGATTCCCGGTAAGGGCGGATCGAACTGGAGCTATGCGTACATTCCTATCGTGGGGCCTTTATTGGGCGGAGCGCTGGCCGGGGTGCTGCTAAGGTACGCGCATCTGTGAATCCCACATCTCAGAAGCGAGATGTGGGGCACCCGACCTGAAGCGGCGAGTGAATCCCACATCTCAAAAGCGTGTGTGGGGCGCCCGGCACCTGCAGTGCGGCGGGCGCGCTTCGCGCATGGAGTTCGTGGTCACCCAGGTCCCCAATTGCGAGGGACCTGGGGCACCCGGCCGGGCAGTGTGAAGGCCTGAATTATCGCAGCGAAGGCTGCGGATAGAATTTCAAAATTATTCCAGGTAGGAGGCGACGACTGCGAGGGCGGCGATGGCGGCGGTCTCTGCGCGGAGGATGCGGGGGCCGAGGGATGCGGCGCGCCAGCCGTTGGCGTCGAAGAGGGCCTCTTCCGAGGGAGCCCATCCACCTTCGGGACCGATGGCGACCTCGAGCGTGGGCATCTCCGATCCGGCGGCTGCCATGGCTTCTTCGAGCGCGTGGCGGAGGGTGGTGGTGCGCTCCTGCTCGGCCAGGACAATATACGCAGTGCCGGAAGCGGCGCGCGTTGCCTCGGAGGCGGCACGCACACGAGTGGCCAAAGGGGTTGGCTCGTAGATGAGCGGAACATCGCAGCGCCGCGATTGCTGCGCCGACTCATGGGCGATGCGACGCCAGCGCTCGGCGCGCTTGCCGGCAGCCTCGGCCAGGTGCTTCTCCGTCCGCCGCGCAATCACCGGCGCAACAGCGGCCACTCCCAGCTCGGTGGCTTTTTCGATGGCCCACTCCATGTGGTCGAACTTGTAGACGGCCATGACTAAAGTAATGGGCAGCGCGGGATCGGTCTCCAGCTCGGCGATGAGGTTGAAGCGGACCTCGTCGCGTGCGACCGCGACGACCTGCGCATGAAAGACGTGGCCGCCAGCCACGACGTCGGCCTCCATGCCGGGCTGCGCGCGCAAGATGCGGGTCATGTGCTCGGCCTGCTCGCCGACCAGGGTTGCGGTGGCTTCGTCCCAATGCTCGGCAATCCAGCGGCGGCGTGTCATGGATTCCTCCGATTCTTTGCGAGTACCAGTTTAATCCATTTAGGAGAGCGTGTTTGAAAAATGGCTTAGCGGATACGGTTGTGATCCCTCAGGGGCTAAAGCCCAACAATTGTTATGTTGCGCATGCGGCACGACTAAAGTCGTGCCCTGACGCTTCTCGCTCCACCATTTGCATTCTTCCGCGAGCTGTGGAGCCGCCCCATCGACGAAGACCGGTCGATGGGGAGCCCGGCGAAGTCGTGCTCTGATACGAGGCTTGTTCTTTAAATACACTCTAAAAAACATCAGTGCCCAAAAACACATCAGGGGAACGCTGGAAGCGCTCCCCTGATGTGTTGCCTTTGGTTGGAGGTGCCGCTACTTCTTTTTTGCTGTCTTCTTTGCGGCCTTCTTCGCGGGCTTCTTCGCTGCTTTCTTAGTTGCCATTTTCCTATTCTCCCTTTCGATGCTATTGCATCGATCTGCAAATATTTTTTGCAGTTGATGAATGTATAGAATCTAAAAGCGCACATGTCAAGAAAAAAACGACATAACGGTGGAAAAATAGGCAACAATTTTTTTAGCGCAAATAAGAAAAATTTCGCCTGGGATCAGAGAATGTGACTCGAGCGGAGTAAAGCGAGGGTCAAACCGGCGATGAAATCGTGACCGACATGCGCGAAGATGCCCGCGCGGAGGCTGCGGCGGTAGAGAGCGAGCAGGCTGAAGAGCACGCCGAAGACGGAGAGCAGAACAATTTCGTGAGGATAGCGGAGGTGGGGAGAGGCGGATAAGGATGTGCGTGCGTGCGAGACTGCTTCGGCCGGAGACCAGAGAGCTGGCGGCGGAATTCTACAATTTTTGAGTTGTTTGCGGCAGTGGCTGCCCAAACGCGCAGAAATTCTGTATGATTCTTGCACTGCGACCCCTTTCGCAGTTTTCAGAGTTTTGGAATTCCCTGGCCTTTGCCGGAGCGCGACCCCGGTGAGGGATCGTGTCTTAAGACTCGATAAATGGGGACTCGGTAATTTGGGACTCGAAAAATGGAAACTGCTTCCGGCCGCAGCCATGAAATTCCCCGAGGAGGATACAAACATGGCTACTGCGACGGCAGTGCATCCGGGCCAGCTCAGCGATAAGGTGAGCTTTCGCCCGCGCTACGGCAACTACATTGGCGGAAGGTGGGAGAAGCCCGCATCCGGCCAGTACTTTGAGAACATCACCCCCATCACCGGGAATCCCTTCTGCGAGATTCCGCGCTCCAACGCAAAGGACATCGAGCTGGCGCTGGATGCGGCTCATGGGGCGCGCGAGGCATGGGGACACACCAGCCCGACGCAACGGGCGATCATTATGAACCAGATTGCGCAGCGCATGGAAGACAACCTGGACCTGCTGGCGCTGGCCGAGACCTGGGACAACGGCAAGCCGATTCGCGAGACGACGGCGGCTGACATTCCGCTGGCCATCGACCACTGGCGTTACTTTGCGGGTTGCATTCGCGCGCAGGAGGGGGCGTTGTCGGAGATCGACCACGACACGGTGGCCTACCACTTCAAAGAGCCGCTGGGCGTGGTGGGACAGATTATTCCGTGGAACTTTCCGATTTTGATGGCGACATGGAAGCTGGCTCCGGCGCTGGCCGCGGGCAACTGCGTGGTGCTGAAACCGGCCGAGCAGACTCCGGCGAGCATTCTGGTGTGGGCTGAACTGGTGGGCGACCTGCTGCCGCCGGGGGTATTGAATATTGTGAACGGCTTTGGCCTGGAGGCGGGCAAGCCGCTGGCATCAAGCCCGCGGGTGGCCAAGATCGCTTTTACCGGAGAGACGACCACGGGCCGGCTGATTATGCAATACGCCAGCCAGAATTTGATTCCGGTGACGCTGGAGCTGGGCGGCAAATCGCCGAATATCTTTTTCGCCGACGTGCTGCAGGAGGACGACGACTTCTTCGACAAGGCGATTGAGGGCTTTGTGATGTTTGCGCTAAATCAAGGAGAAGTTTGCACCTGCCCGAGCAGGGCGCTGATCCAGGAGAGCATCTACGACAGATTTATGGAGCGGGCGCTAAAGCGGGTGGCGGCTATCAAGCAGGCCAGTCCTCTGGAGATGGACACCATGCTCGGCGCGCAGGCCTCAAGCGAGCAACTGGAAAAGATTCTCAGCTACATCGACATCGGCCACAAGGAAGGCGCGGAGTTGCTGTGCGGCGGCAAGAGGGCTCACCTGGGCGGGGATCTGGAGGGCGGCTACTACGTGCAGCCAACTGTTTTTAAAGGCAACAACCGGATGAGGATTTTCCAGGAGGAGATCTTTGGGCCGGTGGTTTCCGTGACGACGTTCAAGACGGAGGCCGACGCGCTGGAGATTGCCAACGACACGCTCTACGGGCTGGGCGCTGGGTTGTGGACCCGCGACATCAATCGCTGCCATCGCCTGGGACGCGGCATCCAGGCAGGGCGCGTGTGGATCAACTGCTACCACGCTTATCCGGCGCACGCGGCCTTCGGCGGCTACAAGCAGTCGGGGATCGGTCGCGAAACGCACAGCATGATGCTGGACCACTACCAGCAGACGAAAAACTTGCTGGTGAGTTACAGTCCGCAGAAGCTGGGATTCTTTTAGAAACAGGGACTAAGGGACTAGGGACTAGGGAATAGGGAGTTCGTGGTTCCCAGGAAGGGCGGTGCTGTGATGGCGGAGTTACCTGAACAGGTGGTGGCGACCGATTTGGCCATCGACTTGATACGAATGCTGCGCGGCAAGCATGGGCCGCTGATGTTTCACCAGTCGGGGGGCTGCTGCGACGGCAGCTCCCCGATGTGCTACCCGCGCGGCGAGTTCATTACCGGTGACTCGGATGTACAGTTGGGCGAGGTGGACGGCGAACCGTTTTACATGAGCCGCAGCCAGTTCGAGTATTGGAAGCACACGCAATTGACGCTGGACGTGGTTCCGGGTCATGGTGGCATGTTCTCGCTGGACAATGCCGAGGGAGTGCGCTTTCTTATCCGCTCGCGGATTTTTGACGACGCGGAGATTGGAGAGCTGCGCGCGGCTGGGCGGATCTAAGGTCTGGTTGGCGGCTGGCGATTGAGCGGCGAATTGCAACCGAGGGTCTGCCCTATGGCGGGAAGTGGAGCTTCGAACTGGAGCTGGTGCGAGGCGGGGCGAGCGAGGAAACCAGAGTGCGGATCACCGAGGATGGAGAGGTCTACAACCCGATCTTCCGGTTTGTTTCGCGGGTAGTGATGGGACACACGGCGATGCTGGATTCGTATCTCAGGGCGTTGGGGAAGGCGGTGGGGCAGGAGGCGCGGATTGAGAATTGAGGGAGATGGTGGAGCTGAGCGGGATCGAACCGCTGGCCTCCTCGTTGCGAACGAGGCGCTCTCCCAGCTGAGCTACAGCCCCACGACATTTTCTATTCTAGCAGCGGAGCGGGAATCTGAAAAGTAAGGAAGTCCGGGCAATCGCGCGAATGGAGATCGCTGCAAGCAGCGTGAATCATCCCACCTCTTGTATGTTGCATTCAGAGGCGTGAGGATTAGTTCACGTTTCGGCGGTAAGGCCGTGCGCCCCTTAGGCCAACGCGAGTTGAGCCTGTCCCGTAGATCGGCCACCGCCCCTCTGTTTGCACGCCGT